>Ga0209196_1000118_pt1 | contig 61272 bp, 50 predicted proteins | sample COGITO_mtgs_1105_5_FD_184801 | JGI IMG/M metagenome (GOLD analysis project Ga0209196, IMG submission 184801) | Pelagic marine microbial communities from North Sea - COGITO_mtgs_110509 (SPAdes) (version 2) | ecosystem: Environmental > Aquatic > Marine > Epipelagic ... | reverse complement strand
CGCTTGGCGATAATCCCTCTGGAACTGCTGGAAAGGCAACACTTCGAGATGCACCCGTCGTGGTCAAGCTTCGCCGTAAGGTTGCGGCATTTTTTGGTGACTTTTTTTTGCTGTAGCACAGCGTAGTTTGCGCTGCGCCTGAAGGGCGCCCCGTAGGGTGAGCGTAGCGAATAAAAAAAGTTACTGGCTGTCGGGCCACCCCCGACGACCTTGATTGAAAACTCTAACAAAATTAAAAAACCATACATATATCAGGCTAACATGATCAAACAGACGAAATGCTGTTGACAAAAAACATACCCCTTACTAAGATCGAAAATTGAAATCATTAAAGGAGCTAATGATGAACAGACCAAGGAATAAATGCCCCTACATCAATAAGATGTACCATTACCCTGCTATTGCTCGATACACTTCTCATATATATTTTTACAGTTTTGACTCCTCTACCAGCAGTAATCAAAAACACCATCCATTAAAAACACCTGAGAACCACACGATAAGAAAACCTAAGCCATTGACTTTTCAACTAATACAGAAGATTACGAGCGATATTGCCTCCCTACTCCACAGCAAAAAATTATCGCGATGGTCAGTAATTATCATACTCTGGATGAATAGTTGCGGGTTGCGCATCTTGCAACTATCTGCTAGATTGACAATCGTGGGTGAAAAAAATGATTAAGAGCTTTCGCCATAAAGGATTGAAAAGGTTTTTTACAACCGGCAATGCCGCAGGGATTAACCCGCAGCATAAGCAGAAGATCAAAGATCAATTAGAATTTCTACACTCAGCTTATCATGTAGAAGATATGGATTTACCTGGCTATAACTTGCATGAATTGAAAGGTAAACGGGCGAAGGAATGGTCCATCACCGTATCGCAAAACTGGCGCATCGTTTTTGAATTTAAAGAAGGTGATGCCTATGTCGTTAATTATGAGGATTATCACTAATGAGCTTACAACCCCATAGCCCCTCTCATCCTGGTGAGTTGATTCACCGTACTTATATTGAGCCGTATGACAGCATTACTATTGCAGGTATTGCACGCGAATTGGGTGTTAACAAAAGTACTTTTAGTCGACTTATTGCGGGGCAAAGTGCTATATCTTCAGATATGGCTGTGAAACTTTCAGCTGTTCTGGGCCGCTCTGCAGAGAGTTGGCTACAACTACAAGAGCAGTATGACTTATGGCAATCTCGACAAAAAATTAACATCAATGATTTTTCACGGTTAGATTTTTCTAAAGCAAGCTGATCGATAACAATAAATAATCTAGCAATAGAATTAACAAAAAACTTTACTTAATACGTTTTTAAATTAGGCGTGAGAATTTGGCTTTTTGATTTCAATAAGGTCGTCGGGGATGGGAGGATAGCTGGAAGCTAGAATCTTGTGTATGTGTTTTTTTTGATAATGGTATATTCTGAGGTTTTACTTTTTTTGTTTGAATTTTCAATCAAGGTCGTCGGGGGTGGCCCGACATGCCAGTCACTTGTTCTTTGCTTGTGCAAAGAAAAGTAACCAAAAGAAAGCACACAATCTGACGAAGATTGACCCCGATATAACCTATTTATTTTGGGATATTCTCATCCAGTACATCTTAGCTGTGCCTACGTAAACTATTTTCACTCGACTTAATTGGTCGTCAATATCTGAGCTCGCTTCTAGCCAATATCATTCTGATACCGCAGACTTTTCAAAACACAATGAGGCTACAACGAACAAGTTCAGTAGGCTTCTTTTTATTTTAGAACAAGTAAAAATCGTGCCTAACGGCCGCTTTTTACTATTGAGCTCCGCATGCCGCTCAAAAAAGACAAAGGAAAAAAAGAATGAAAAGCCACAGCTCAAAAGAGTAATCTTTTACCCTAAAAAATTATTGAGCGTGGTGTGGATTAGAATGTGAAAGAGCAAGAACCAAGCAAAGGGTTATGAATAGTAGAATTATTATTTCGCTTAAAGCTAAAGTTGTACATAAAACCTGATGCAAGTGCAGCACAAAAAAAGTACCCCCTATACCGCTTGGCGATATTCCCTCTGGAACTGCTGGACAGAAAACACTGCGAGATGCACCCGTCGTGGTTAAGCTTCGCCGTAAGCTTACGGCATTTTTGGTTACTTTTTTTGCTGAAGAAAAAAGTGACTGGCATGTCGGGCCACTCCCGACGACCTTGACCTTAAAACTATAAAAAGAAAAGTAAACCCTCAGAATATGCCATCATAACTAAAAGCTTACCCACAAGACTCTGGCTTCAGGCATATCGCCCCACCCCCGACGGTCTTATGATTTATAAAATATGATCAAAATGATTATGACGAAAACCACGATAACTCAAAAACTTCTGCTGACGGGCCTTCTCATTAACCTCAGTCACCGGCTGGGGACCAAACTTTTTATCTCTGGCAGCTAATGCCGCATCACGCCAACTGGCATCGCCACCATCAAGGTAACGATTAGTTAAACTATCACTCACGCCCCGCTCTCGCAGCTCGCCAGCAATACGTACAGGCCCAAAACCCGCACGCTTACGATACGCTACATATACTTCGGTAAATCGCTCATCACTCAACAAACTGTCACTGACGAGTTTATCTAGCGCAGTTTCAATAAGATCATACTCGCTATAACGACGATGTAATTTTCGTGCTAACTCTAAACGACTATGCTCTCGCCTGGCGAGTAAATCCATCGCCGAACGACGTATATCTTTGATATTAGAACTAGGCGCTGCTGCCCGCTCTTCATGTTCAAGTACTTCGCTGCTATCCATCATTAGTCTTTCTCCAGATCAGCTAACACTTGCTGGGACTTTGTCTGTACCTATTTAAAAGCAACTCAAAACACGGAGCTGAGACAAATAGACCACCTTTCGATGGCCTATTTTGACAACGACTGACTTTGTCTTGTCTTAGCTTTCCTTAGTTTTTCCGTAGCTTGCTACTTTAAAGCTTCTAACTCGCCTTTAGCGGCCTTGGCATCCTTCCCTGCTTTTTCATCTTTACCGTCACCTGAATTACCGCCTTTAGCCAATAACGATTCACGGATTAAGCCTTCAATTTCATTGGCTATATCCATATGCTCTTCTAGGTATTTGGCTGAGTTCGCTTTACCTTGGCCAATACGATCACCTTTGTAGCTGTACCAAGCGCCGGCTTTATCTACTAAGCCTTGCTTAACACCAATATCAATGACTTCACCCATATGGTAAATGCCTTTGCCATACATAATTTGGAATTCTGTTTGGCGGAACGGTGGCGCCACTTTGTTTTTGACGACTTTGACGCGGGTTTCATTACCGATAATTTCATCGCCATTTTTAACCGCTCCAATACGTCGAATATCTAAGCGTACTGATGAGTAAAATTTAAGTGCATTACCGCCGGTAGTGGTTTCTGGGTTACCGAACATAACGCCAATTTTCATACGGATTTGGTTAATAAAAATAACCATGCAGTTAGAACGCTTAATGTTACCGGTAATTTTTCTTAGCGCTTGTGACATTAAACGCGCTTGTAGACCAACGTGATGGTCTCCCATATCGCCTTCAATTTCTGCTTTAGGCGTTAATGCGGCAACGGAATCGACAACGATAACGTCGACGGCACCTGAACGAACTAACATGTCGGTAACTTCTAATGCTTGCTCACCGGTATCAGGCTGTGAAACTAATAGGTTTTCAACATTTACGCCAAGCTTTTCAGCGTATCCTGGATCTAATGCGTGCTCGGCATCAACAAACGCGGCTGTTCCACCGGCTTTTTGACACTCGGCAATCACTTGTAATGTAAGTGTGGTTTTACCCGATGATTCTGGGCCGTATATTTCAACAACACGTCCTTTTGGTAATCCGCCTATGCCTAAGGCAATATCTAATCCTAATGAACCGGTTGAGATTGACGGCATTACTTCCCTGTCGTCATCCCCCATGCGCATAATGGTTCCCTTACCAAACTGGCGTTCAATCTGTGAGAGTGCTGCATCAAGGGCTTTCTGTTTGTTGTCTTCCATCTTTGTATCTACCTCGTGACCATGCGGAACATGGTTATTTAATCGTACGTTTTATCTGGCGGTAAAGCGGATAGTTGGACCGCAAGTACCATGCTTTGGTACTGTACATTTAAACAGTACTAATTTTTGTTTGCAAGCCTTCCCTTCAAAATAAAGCGATATGGCTAAAAATAAAAAAGGAGAGAATAAAATCTTTTAAGAAGTGAGTAAAGTTTGTTCGGTTGTCAGCCTAAAAGCTGCTGCAATAGTTAATGTGATCTCTAGCTTAATGGTACGTATGTTTGGCTATAAATATTTGCTATTTTTTGATCAGAGGTGACGTTTATAATTGAATATTCAAACACTTAACAGGTTTTCTAAAAGTACTTTTACTGCTTAAAACCTACAATCTTTCAAGTTAATCGATAAGGTATTCGCTATCTAACCATCGGCCAATAGTATTGGGCACCACGCAATGCGAGGCGTAATATGTATGCAGACAACGTATGCGAATAAAGTTGGCTATGCCGCCAATGCCACGCTTTTGTAGAGCATCATAATAATTTTGTTCAACCAAACGGGCTTTAATTTCTGCCGACATATTGGTATCACGGAGTTGTATAAACTGCTGATGATCGGCAATCATTGATGCCTGCAAAGTTTCACTAGCATCAATCTCAAGCTGCATTTTGGCAATTAAACCACCCGCCTCTAACTGATCAATTTTATAGTTCAGTGCTTTATCGACTAACCAAAACATGGTGGGAAAAGGCTTGTCGTCAACCAAACTGGCAACCCGAATAACTGAGGGCTGCCCTTTTGCATCAACCGCCTCTACCACTTCTAAGCCACGCGGCTCTCGCCCCAAAAGTGCGGCCACTTGAGCAACAGTATTGGCATCAATGGATGATGAGATAGAAGATGCAATCGACATAGAGACAAACCAAGCTATAAATTAAAAATAAACAAACAAAAGACTAACAAACAAAAAAGCCCGGTAAAACCAGGCTTTTTTGAGATCGACAACGCGATAACCGCGTTAGAGTTGTGCTTCTAACTCAGGTAACACGTCAAACAAGTCAGCCACTAAACCGTAGTCAGCTACCTGAAAAATCGGCGCATCTTCATCTTTGTTAATTGCAACAATCACTTTGCTGTCTTTCATGCCAGCCAAATGCTGAATAGCCCCTGAAATACCAACCGCAATATACAATTCTGGCGCAACAATTTTACCCGTTTGGCCCACTTGCATATCATTCGGTACAAAGCCTGCATCCACCGCGGCACGTGACGCACCCATGGCAGCATTGAGTTTGTCGGCTACGGCTTCAATGAGTTTGAAGTTTTCGCCATTTTGCATGCCACGACCACCAGAAACAACAATGCCCGCTGCTGTCAGTTCAGGTCTGTCCGATACGGCAAGCTCTTCACCCACAAAGCTTGAAACACCGGCATCAGAAGCGGTATCAATCGCTACTTGCTCTGCCGAACCGCCAGTAGCAGCAACAGGATCAAATGCTGTGGTTCGCACAGTAATCACTTTTTTAGCATCCGTCGACTGGACCGTAGCGATAACGTTACCGGCATAAATAGGACGCTTAAAGGTATCTGCAGACTCGACACTGATAATTTCAGAAATCATTTGTACATCGAGCAACGCAGCTATGCGAGGCATAAAATTTTTGCCGTTGCCAGTTGCGCCCGCTAATACGTAGTCGTAATCGGCTGCCACATCTACCGCTAAGCCGGCTATGTTTTCTGCTAATTGATTAGCATAAGCGGCGTTATCAGCCACTATAACTTTAGCAACACCGCTGGCTGCCGCTGCCTCTGTTGCCGCTGCAGCACAACCACTGCCCGCCACTAATATATGCACTTCACCATCAAGCGCTGAAGCCGCCGCTACCGTATTTAATGTTGAGCTTTTAAGGCTGGCATTATCATGCTCTGCTATTACTAAAATACTCATGAGATCACCTTCGCTTCATTTCTTAATTTATCAACTAACTCTTCAACCGAGGCCACTTTAATGCCGGCTTTACGTTCTGCAGGTGGCTCAACACTTAATGTAGTGACAGATGCTGCAATCTCAACACCAAGATCTTCGGGTGTAACAATATCTAAGGGTTTCTTTTTCGCCTTCATAATATTCGGTAACGAGGCATAACGAGGCTCGTTAAGACGTAAATCGGTAGTAACAACCGCTGGAAGCTTTAATGAAACCGTTTGTAAACCGCCATCCACTTCACGGGTCACTTCAACGCTGCCATCGCCAAGCTCGACATTAGAAGCAAATGTACCCTGCCCCATGCCACTTAAAGCCGCTAACATTTGACCCGTTTGATTATTATCGCCATCTATCGATTGCTTACCCAATATGACTAAGTCTGGGCTCTCTTTCGCAACAACCGCGTTTAATAACTTGGCTACGCCTAATGGCTGCACGTTATTGTCGGTCTCAATCATAATGGCTCGATCGGCACCTAATGCTAAGGCGGTGCGCAATTGCTCTTGAACCACTTTAGCGCCAACAGAAACGGCAATTATTTCGGTGACTTTACCGGCTTCTTTTAAACGAACAGCTTCTTCTACTGCGATTTCGCAAAAAGGATTTAAAGACATTTTGACGTTGTTTAAATCAACGTCTGATCCATCCGCTTTAGGTCGAACTTTAACGTTGTAATCAACAACGCGTTTAATGGCTACTAGAACCTTCATGAATGCTCCACATTTAAGTGTGATGAGTTAAAAACTCGAATTTAAAATAAATTGGGTTGATTTTAGCTAAGTGATAACGTGCTTGGCTTAAACTTGCCTTAATCTAGTCCCGTTGAAAATATCGTTCTCATTGTCGAAAATTTCTAGCTCGGCTTGTTAAAAATATCACTCAGCTGGGTAGTAAAACGAGCCAGCAAAAGCAGCTGTATCGACAAGGGTATTATCCAAGCAAATAAAAGCCCGTTATGTTGACGGTTTCGAGCGCTTTGGTCAACCGCTAAGCGTCTACTGCTAACCTTATGCCGCTCTTAACTTGCCTCAGCGTTATGGCGCTAAATCTACCAGCCACTACTAGTAAAACTGAAGCATTCACATAGCATCACAGCAGCATATGGTCACTATTGTCTCAACTTATAGATATAATCGCTTTAGCTAGAGCATTAAACATATTCAATTAAGATAAAAACAGGCTTTAGAAAATGTTAAAAAAACGTTACAAAAACAATTCTAAATTACAATCGAGCAACCTTTATCGAATCTTTGATCCAGCCCAATTAAAATGCCGTAAATTGCATGGTTGATGGCGCATTTAACAATGTTCTTGTTGTGCAATCGATTGTTTTGTAACCATCAATCTGACACCAGCGCTTGTTAAAGGTTTGTAACCCTTTTTTAGACTAACTTAAGCTCTTAAATGTGATAATTAGTCTAGAATGTACGCTTGAGCAAAATAATGATTCAAACAGCTATTAATATATGTTCAACAGGTAATACATGTTCAATAAATGGATATACGCTAAAAGCAGATAGCTAGACCATTGATTGGAATAACGCTGCAGATCACGTTCGTCGAATTCAACTTAAATAGAACTATAAGCAGATTGAAGCTTCGAACTTAATGAATATAAACATTGATCAATAATTAATAGATCAAACAACTAATACATTAAAAGGATAAAGCACTATGCACAATTACACTGCTCCGTTAAAAGAGATGCGCTTTGTAATGAAAGACCTCTCAGAACTTGAGGATATTTGTGCACTACCCGGTCACGATGATATTGATGCTGAGACTGTAGACGCCGTTCTTGAAGAAGGCGCAAAATTTGCCGCTGAAGTGCTAGCCCCTCTCAATGAAAGTGGCGATCGTCACGGCGCAACAATGGATGATGATGGCGTTATCGAAGCTCCTGGTTACAAAGACGCTTATCAACAATATATTGCAGGCGGTTGGACAACCATGCCCTGTGATCCAGAATTTGGCGGTATGGGCATGCCTCATGTTGCTTCTTCTGCCGTCAGTGAAATGTGGGCTTCATCTAACTTGGCGTTTTCGATTGGTCCAATGTTATCGATAGGCGCAATTAGCGCGTTAGAGAAACATGCTGACGATGCATTAAAAAATAAATTTTTGACCCAGATGATTAGTGGCGAATGGACTGGCACGATGAACTTAACCGAGCCTCAAGCCGGTTCGGATTTAGCCGCAGTCAGAACCAAAGCTGAGCCCAATGGTGATCACTACTTAATTACCGGCACCAAGATTTATATCTCTTGGGGCGACCACCGCATGACCGATAATATTATTCACTTGGTACTTGCCAGAACACCTGGCGCGCCCGATGGCGTAAAAGGTATCTCTATGTTTATTGTGCCTAAATTCCATGTGAATGATGATGGCTCTTGTGGCGAACGTAATGATGTTATTTGTAGTTCTATCGAACATAAAATGGGGATTCACGCGAGCCCGACATGCGTCATGAACTATGGCGAAAACGGCGGCGCTAAAGGCTTTTTAGTGGGCGAAGAAAACAAAGGCCTTAAGTATATGTTCACCATGATGAATGGTGCACGCTTACACGTAGGCATTGAAGGTGTGGCACTGGGCGAAAGCGCTTATCAACATGCTGTTAGCTATGCAAAAGAACGCGTTCAAGGTGCTCCTTTAGGACAAGTGGTTCCTAACACTATTATTAAGCATGGCGACATTCGTAGAATGTTATTACAAATGCGCGCACTTAACGAAGCCGGACGGGCCATTAACTATTTCGCGGCATCAGCATTAGATCGCGGTGAAAAAGGTGATGAAGCTTCTTACAAACGTTTAGAATTTTTAACCCCTATCGCCAAAGGTTGGGCAACAGAAGTTGCACAAGAGGTTACTTCTCTCGGCTTACAAATTCATGGCGGCATGGGCTTTGTTGAAGAAACTGGCGCAGCGCAATTTATGCGTGACGCTCGTATCATCACTATTTATGAAGGCACTACTGGTATCCAAGCATTGGATTTAATTGGCAGAAAAATTCTGCGTGATGGTGGTACTGAATTAATGAGTATGATGGGTGAAGTACAAAGCACTTTAGATGTTCTTAAAAGTGACTACCCTCAGTTTGCAATGATGACTGAAGAGCTTGGCGTTGCTTTAAAGCAGTGGCAAGATGCTAGCCAAGATATTTCTCAACGTGTACTAGAAGATATTGATCTTGTCGGTACTAGCTCAGTGAACTATTTAATGCTTAGCGGAACCGTTCTTGGTGGTTGGTTACTGGCTAAATCAGCGATTATTGCTGATACTAAAATGGCATCAGATGAGTCTTTCTATAGCGCTAAAATCGCTACTGCAAACTTCTTTGCTAGCCATATTTTGCCTCGCGCTTCTGCCTTTGCAAAAGCCGCGGTTGCCGATAGTGATGTGGTTATGGGCTTAAGCGAAGAGCAGTTTTAAGCTGCCCTACTGGTTTCTAGTCACTAGCGACTAACTGTCTATATATTCTATAAAATCCTCAATTAAGACGATTGCGCCCGATTATCGGGCGCAGGGTTCTAAGCCTCTAAAAACTACTAAACATTCGCGCATATCGTGCTAACATCCCTAGTTATAATGAGAATCACCTATAAAAATAGCTTAAAAAGCTAATGATAAAAAACACGTTCAAAGCTAACTAAAAAGTAATCAAAATAGACTTTTTGCACATGAATATTAATGTCAAAAAAGTTCATGCTAGCTAAGAACCGCGTTTAACATAAAGGGGCAATGATCGTGCAAGCTGCAATTACTGGCTGGGGTAAATGCTTACCACCAGGCGTTTTAAATAATCAAGATCTATCAACCATTGTCGACACGAGTGACGAGTGGATTGTTAGTCGCACAGGCATGAAAGAAAGACGTATTTCTCATGTTGATGTAAGTGACTTAGCTTATGTTGCCTGCGCAAGAGCCTTAGCCTGTGCCGGTAAAAGTGCCGACCAAGTCGATATGATTATTTTTGGCGGCTGCTCTAACGATACTCAAGTGCCGAATAGTTCATCGAGAGTGCAACAATTACTGGGCGCAAACAATGCGGCCTGTATGGATGTGAATACGGCTTGTACTAGCGGCATGTATGCGATGTCGGTTGCCAGCGCAATGATTCAAGCAGGAACGATTCGCAATGCTTTAATTATTGGCGCAGAAGTGATCAGCCCTTTTATGGATTGGACCGATCGCAATGTTGCCATTTTATTTGGTGACGGTGCTGCGGCTTTCTATCTTGAAGCCGATGACAGCAGCGAAGAAATTGGATTACAAGCTGAGGCTCTCGGCTGCTATGGTGATTCACGCGATATTTTAGCGGTAGAAGGTGTGGGCCTAAAATATGCGAATTTAGGTTGGCCACTGGGCTCTACCCACTGGAACTTTGAAGGCCAAAATATTTTTAAACAAGCCATTAAAGGCATGTATACAGGCTGCCAGCAAGCCATAGAAAAACAAGGTATCGCTAAAAACGATATTGATGTTGTGGTTCCTCACCAAGCGAACTTACGCATTATTGAATTGCTGGCCAATAAGCTCGACTTACCCGAAGCTAAACTCTTTGTGAACGTGCATCGCTATGGCAATATGTCGGCGGCAACCGCGCCTGTCGCATTAGTCGAGGCAGTGGAAGAAGGTGTAGTTAAAAGTGGCAGTTTAATCTTAGTACCCGCTTTTGGCGCAGGCCTTACTTGGAGCGCTCAATTAATTCGTTGGGGCAAGCGCTGCACGCCTTTAATGGATTGTGATGTAGAATTACCGTTGACCTCATTGACTGGTTTAGAGCTGGTTAAACAATGCTTAGAGGCACACAGCAAGCACAAGGCACCTGCACAGTAATATATTCTGATAGCGCCCTGTTATATGCGGAGCGCTTAAGGCGTGAAAGCCTAGCAAAGCGAACTCATGCTGCTTAAACCTTACAAATAGGTATTCATCTGAGCAGCCCATATACGCTATAATTTTATAATTATTGAGCTGTACCAGATAAATCGCAGTCTTTATTATTTGGTTAACACTATTTGGTTAAGACTATTTAATTGACACTATTTAATCGGCACTCAATATTAAATTACGCTATTCAATATTTGGCGACTCAATACTGCGCACTTTCTCAACGCGCAATTCAACCACACGAGGATTTTGATTTTGGAAAGAGAATCAATGGAGTTCGATGTTGTCATTGTTGGCGCCGGCCCTGCTGGGTTATCTACCGCGTGTAAACTGGCACAGCTAGCCGCAAAAAATGAAAAAGAAATCAGCATTTGCGTGGTTGAAAAAGGCTCTGAAGTGGGCGCCCATATTTTATCGGGTGCGGTACTTGATCCTAAAGCCATGAACGAATTATTTCCTGATTGGAAAGCTATGGGCGCACCATTAAATGTGCCGGTAACTAAAGACCAGGTTAAATTTATGTTTAACCAAAAGCATTCAATAAACGTCCCCCTACTCTTTACACCAGGCTTTCACAATCAAGGCAATTATGTTGTTAGCCTTGGTAATGTCTGTCGCTGGCTGGCTGAGCAAGCAGAGAATATGGGCGTTGAAGTTTATCCTGGTTTTGCTGCGGCTGAAGTTTTATATCATGAAGACGGCAGTGTTAAAGGCATTGCTACTGGCGACATGGGCGTAAGTGAAGCTGGCGAACATAAAGATAGCTATATGCGCGGCATGGAGCTTCACGCTAAGTACACGGTATTCTCTGAAGGCTGCCGAGGTAATTTAGGTAAGGAATTAATTGAAAAATTTGAACTCGATAAAGATCGTGACCCTCAGCATTACGGCTTAGGCTTTAAAGAAATTTGGGAAATTGACCCCGCTAAACATGAAGCAGGCCTCGTTGTTCATTCCATGGGCTGGCCTGCGACCAAAGATACCGTATCGGGTTCTTATCTTTATCATGGCGAAGGCAATCAAGTGGCATTGGGTTATGTAGTGCCGCTAAGTTATGAAAATCCGCATTTATCTCCGTTTGATGAATTCCAGCAGTGGAAACAGCAGAGTGCTATTCGTCATTACCTTGAAGGTGGAAAACGTATTACCTATGGTGCACGCGCGCTGATTAAAGGCGGTCCGCAATCACGCCCTAAAATGTCATTTCCTGGCGGCCTATTAGTGGGCGATGATGCCGGCACATTAAACTTTGCTCGCATTAAAGGCAGTCATACCGCTATGAAGTCGGGCTTAATTGCCGCCGAAACCTTGTATAGCGCATTAACCGATGAGTCATCTACAGCATCTTTAGAAGGCCATGCCGACCTAGTCAACTATGCCGATAAATTTGATCAATCATGGCTGAATACAGAGCTGAATAAGTGGCGTAATTTCGGTCCTATTATTCATAAGTTTGGCGGTATTATTGGCGGCGCTTTAGCGTTTATCGAACAAGGTATTTTCCAAGGTAAACTAGGTTTTACTTTAAGCGATCCTAAGCCTGATCACAGCACACTCAAGACCGCGGCTAGCATGCCCAAAATTGAGTATCCTAAACCGGATAATGTGATTAGCTTTGATAAATTGTCGTCGGTATTTTTATCGAATACTAACCATGAAGAAGATCAACCTTGTCACTTAACCTTGCGTGATCCCAATGTACCTATCAAGCATAATTTACCGCTTTATGATGAACCTGCGCAGCGCTACTGCCCTGCCGGTGTTTATGAAATAGTTGAGAGCGCAGAGGGTGAGAAACAGTTTCAGATTAATGCACAGAACTGTGTGCACTGTAAAACCTGTGACATTAAAGATCCTACGCAAAATATTGTTTGGATTACACCAGAAGGTACTGGCGGCCCTAACTACCCTAATATGTAGTTTGAGCTAACTAGCTGTCGTTATAAGGAGTTAACACACTAGCAAGCTTATAGGGCGCCTGAACCGTCAAAACAACAACGCCGCTAATGAAGCTGATTCATTAGCGGCGTTTTTCTAAGCCAAGGCTTCTGGTATTGGCCTAAGCAATTTTTTCTATTTGCACACGCGATAATAAATCAATATTAAACACTGCCTCGGCAGACGGTACAGCGCTAATTACTCGCGAGACCACTTCGGCATAGTTATCTTCACCTAGGTGCGCTAATGCACCCAATAAAATATCACTCACATATTCTTCTTCTGGGGCATCGGACAACCATTGTTCGGAGACAACACCCGCTAAGGACGAGGCATAAACTAAATCGGTTTGTTTAAAGTCGAGTTGCTGAGCGTCAAATAATAAACAATGACTTTTTTCTACCACATCAATTATTTGCTTAGGAAAGCGCCAACTTTTTAATAGTATCGCTCCCGCCTCAGCATGATCCATTCCCCAGTTGCGCTGCTCTAATAAGACTAGATCATAATGATTTCTTGCGGTGTTATACATGGCACTGTATTCACTGCCTAACACTTCACTTAACACCAGTATGCCAATATCTTGCATTAGCGCTGCGACATAAATATCGCCACGATTTAAACCGGCAATGTTATCGCCTAATTCACTGGCAACTAAAGCACCTAAAATACTTTTACGCCAATAACGCTGATGATCAAACGCATGTTTACTCGACTCAGAATCACGCAACATTTTTATTAATGCCGATGATAAAGCCACGCTCATAGCTAAGTTAACACCCAATATAGCAATAGCCTGCGTGATATTAGTGACTTCACGACGAAACGGAAAAAAAGAGGAGTTGGTTATTTGTAATAGCTTGGCAGACAACCCAGGATCTTGACTAATAACCCCCGCCACTTTCGCAGCATAGAGATCATCATCATTGTGGAGATCAATGATTTTCATGGCGATAGCGGGTAATACCGGCAAGGTATCACAAGCAACGATTCGCTGAGTAAGGGTAGACTTCATAAAATGTATCGAATAGCGAAAAAGGAAACAGGGAAAGAACGTGGATAAACAGCCTTGTTAAAACGTCTTTGTTAATTCGTCTTGGTTAATTACAGTGTAGACACTTTAACAACGCGCAGTGAATCCTTTACAATTCAATCAATCATTCCCACGCTAAAAGCGACACCGTTCGAATAAAACTGCATTATATTGCGGCCATTAATTTGAACCGGTTCACAGCATTCAATTAATTCATAAAAACAGGCACGCGAGAATCGAGCAGATAGACCGTCTCGAATTTCGACAGTGGGTATTTTAATATCTTGATTAGACCCATTTGTATTAGGCAGGCAAGACATTAACAAAGGATGGTTTTCGCCAAGAGTTACTTGATCACCTAAATTAGTGGTGACGACAAGCGTTTTTTTATCTGCGGATTGATCAATGCGGGTAATGAGAAACGGTAAATCATCAACAGTGATTTTCAGCAATTGCTCTGGTGCAATTAAATAATAATCACCTTTTAAAAATATCAGGCTTTTAGCCAATAAAGCTACCATCTCTGGCCGTTCAAATGCAGAGCCCCTAAACGACCAATGGCCATCAGAATGAATTCTGATGGCCATTTTTCCGGGCTTTAATTGCAGCAATTCCGCTGCTGTTCTAGCGGTTGCATCGTCTGATGCGTTTTTAGCAAACGCAATTAACGTTTCAAGCGCATTATCTTTATTTATCATAATTGTCTTTATTCATAATAATTGCCTGTAACTCATTATTCAGCGGCTCTTCTCAACTAACAACTTTAGCTTTAAAGACGCTATGACTTACCAATATTATGTATAAAAACCGATACTAATGCTTACAATAAACGAACGCTAATAACGCCATCAATTTTTGATAACTGCTCGATAGCAATCGCTGATGGTGCTTGATCAACATCAATTAAGTTATAGGCAATTTCGCCACGGCTCTTATTCAACAGATCGATAACGTTGATATTATGCTCAGCTAATATGGAGGTAATGCTACCCAGCATATTAGTGACATTTTTGTTCGACACTGACAAACGATAACCCGTCGTTCGCTCTAAGACTGCATGAGGAAAGTTGACTGAGTTAATGATATTGCCGTTTTCTAAATAATCTTGCAGTTGGTTAGCTGCCATAACGGCACAGTTTTCTTCAGCCTCATCGGTGCTTGCGCCGATGTGTGGCATTAAGATCATATCCTTACGACCAATCATACCTGGCTTTGGAAAATCAGCGATATAAGCGCCTAGAAGGCCTGCGTCTAGTGCATCAATTACGGCATCGCCATCAACAATTTCAGAGCGTGCAAAGTTTAATAATTTGCAGTCTTTTTTGATCGACTTCAGTGTCTTAGCGTTTATTAAATTTCTCGTTGCATCTAATACAGGCAAATGCAAAGTAATAAAATCTGACTTCGCTAAAAGCGCTTCAAGGCTATCCATTTTCTTAACGTCACTCGATAAACGCCATGCCGCTTCGATTGAAATAGCAGGATCATAACCAACAACATGCATGCCCATCATCAAAGCCATATTGGCCACTTGAGAGCCGATAGCGCCTAGACCAACAACCCCCAACGTTTTACCCTGTAACTCACTGCCTTTAAAGTTTTTCTTTTCTTTTTCAAGCAGTTTGTTCATGGCATCAGCATCGTCCATGCTGCCTAGGCCATCAACATAGGCAATACCAGAAACGATACCGCGTGAGCCTAACAACAAACCGGCCATAATTAATTCTTTTACTGCATTGGCGTTAGCACCCGGTGCGTTAAAAACGACAACACCTTGCTCGCTACAATAATCAACAGGCACATTATTAGTACCCGCGCCTGCACGGCCAATGGCTTTTACATTCGCCGTAATTTCTTCTGGCTGTAATTTATGACTGCGCAATAAAAGCGCGTCAGCATTGTCAGCTTCAGGGCTAACACTGTAATCAGTACCGAATTGATCAAGCCCTATTTGGGCAATATTATTAAAAGTTTTTACGTTAAACACTAGCGACTTCTCCAAAACAATACGGCATCAATCATCCGTATATCTGTATAAAATTAAGTATTAAGTTCTTATGATAAGATTTTATCAATAAGAGATTATGGGTTCTCTCAACAATAAAGAAACCGTATCTAACAAAAAATACGGCTCAAAAACCCAGCGCTTAGAATCAATGCTTTAACACTAAGCGGTTAAAATTCCATAATTAAAATCGTTCAATCTCGGCACTCGTTTCTAAGGCTTGCATGTAAGTCAGCACATCTTGCTGGCCCACTATATTTTGCAATTGCTGTAAAAAGAGCTCTTTTTCTTCTTCATTCGACTGATCGTCTTTAGTGACAACACTCACAATGCTATAGAGATAAACATCGCCAGAATCACTCACTAACGATAAGACCTCCTCACCGGCTTTACTAACGCGCGGCGCTTCAAAAGCGGCCTTTAATAGCTCAAATGCAACATCCGTTGTGTTACGAGACAGCGTTGAAATTGATGCAGTATAACCAGCACGCTTAGCGGCTTCATTTAGCGTTGAACCTTGTGCTATATCAGACGTAATTGTCTGCTCAAGTAATTGCAATTGAGCACTGGCTTTTTCACGTAGTACAATCGGTGTAACTTGAGTAATCACTTCGTCAAGCTCAAGTTGACGCGGTTCAAATACTTCTTTAACCCGCAAGATAACACTATGATCTGGCGCTAACTCAATCAAATCACTGTTCACGCCATCAAGGAGAACATCATTACTAAATGCAGCTGTCAGAATGCGCTTGTCATTTAACAATGAAGCCGCACCCGCCAATTCAACTGGACCGTTGCGACTTAACGGCGTTGATGTTGATACGTCTAAGTTGAGTATTTTGGCAGGCTCATCTAGGTCGGCAGCATTAAATGCAACATCCGCTGCTTGCTCAAGAATCGCTACATATTCCACCTGTGCTGCGCGAATTTGTAACTGCTCTATGATTTCTTCACGCGCTTGATCGATAGTGGGCATATCATTAGCGTCAATATCATTAACGGTAACTAAATGTAAACCTGCATCGGTTTCTATCGGCTCAGACACTTCATTTAGTGCTAAGGCAAAAATAGCATTTTCGAAAGCTTCTGGGTAGGTGCCATCTTGTTGAGCATAGCCAAGCGCGCCACCCTCTTCTGCACTGCCACCATCTTGAGAAACTGATTTTGCTACTTCAGCAAAACTTTCACCGGCAGCTAAACGCAATTTTAATGCAGCCATTCGCTCTAGGGCTTTCTCTTTAGTTTGCTCATCATTCACTTCTAACAGAATATGGGCAACACTTCGGCTTTCATTACTATCAAATTGCTCGCTCTGTAAAGTGTATTCAGCTTGTACTTGCTCATCGCTAACGGGCGCGTATAAATTTTCACGACGCAATTCGATATACTCTATAACCAGCTGCTGCTCACTCACGTAATCAGCTTTATTGGCCTCATAGTAACTTTGCGTATCTTCATTGCTCACTGTTACATTTTTTGTGACATCAATAATCGGCAACTTCAACCAATTAACGTCTCGATTCTCATTGAAAATATCAATCAATATTTGGCTAGAAAACGGGAGCGAGAAATTACTGACGGCAAGGCCAACACCGAGCTGACGCTCTTTAATATCATTAGCAATTCTGGCTTTAAGCAAAGGTAATGTGACTCTTTGATTAGCAAGAAAGCTATTGAGTAAATCGACAGAAAAACGCCCATCAACTTGAAAATTTGGTGTGCCAGTAATAAGTTTTTCGATCATTAGATCAGGCACAGCCATAGACATATCGGCTAAGGCCTGATTAATCAGTGTTTTACGGGTTAAGCTTTCAATAGCTACAGGCGCTAAAACCTCTTCAGTTAGCTGCGAATAATCAGGGTTATCACCCATACGCGATAACATTTGGTTTCTCACTAACTGCATCTCTAATAACAGTTCATTTTGATCGACAGTTTCACCGTTTACGATAAGCACATCGCTCACGCCACCGCCGTCAACTAACGAACCGACACCAAAGAATACAAATGGGACAATCATAATGCCCAAAATAACCTTAGCAGCCTTGCCTTTAACATTGTCACGAATTGATCGAAGCATATTCATTTCACTCAAAAAAAAATAGCGCATCATTTCAATGAAATTGATGCGCCATTTACGGTATTAACTTTTATCGATAATTGAACCTAAGCCTGAAAACTAAGCGCTGACACACTGCTTAGCTTTTCTCTAAAGACTTTCTTAGTTAACGGCATCTTTTAATGCTTTACCGGCTTTAAAACCAGGCACGCGAGATGCTTTAATTTGGATAGGTTCACCTGTTTGCGGATTACGACCTGTTCTAGCAGCACGATCTTTCACTTGAAAAGTACCAAAACCAACTAAAGCAACTTGATCACCCTCTTTCAAAGCGTCAGCAATAGTATCAACAGTTGCATCAAGCGCTCGGCCCGCCGCTGCTTTAGAAATGTCCGCTGACAGTGCAATCGCGTCAATTAAGTCTGATTTGTTCATTCGGTATCCCCTAAGAATAGAATTTAAAATTAATATATAGAATTTGAATTTATTTGGTGTCAAAAGCTATACAGCTCTCAACCCTATAATCGTTTTTTGTAAAGCACGCATTTTACACCAAGTGAGGCCTTAGCGGTCAAGAAACCACGGCCTTACTAGGCTATTTTATTTAAAAAAAGGGTTAATAAAGACCTTAAATGAGCAGTTAGAGGTGAATAGGCACCTCTAACTGCAAAGGCTTAAATTTTAATCAGTGTGTTTTGACGCGACCATCCTGTCCGTTGTCACTTCCACTGTCACCTTGGACGTTCGCTGCCGTAGCTGCGGTTTGCTTAAATTCCTCATCACTTAATGGATTAGGCATACTCTCTAAGGCAATTTCAAGTACTTCATCCAACCATTTTACTGGCTTAATGGTTAATGCCGCTTTAATGTTTTCAGGAATCTCTTTAAGGTCCCGTTCATTTTCATCGGGAATAACGACCGTTTTTATACCGCCTCGATGTGCCGCAAGTAGCTTTTCTTTCAATCCACCAATAGGCAGTACCTGACCACGTAATGTAATCTCACCCGTCATGGCCACATCAGAACGAACCGGAATTTGAGTTAATGATGACACTAATGCTGTGCACATGCCGACGCCTGCACTTGGGCCATCTTTAGGTGTGGCGCCTTCAGGCACATGAAAATGACAATCCACCTTTTCATGAAAGTCTGAAGCGATGCCAAGCACTTGCGCTCGCGAACGAACAACGGTGGTTGCTGCAAGAATAGACTCTTGCATAACATCGCCCAATGAACCCGTTTTGACTTGACGACCTTTACCTGGAACCGTCGCCACTTCAATGGTGAGTAACTCACCGCCAACAGAGGTCCAAGCTAAACCAGTGACTTGACCAATACGATTCTTTTCATCGGCCTGTCCGTATTTGAATTTCTCTACACCGCTATAGATTTCTAAATTATCCTCACTAACAACAACCGGCGCACTCACTTCTTTAGCCGTAATTGCCTTAACGACCTTGCGAATAACCTTTGCGATTTGTCGATCTAATGAGCGCACACCCGCTTCGCGCGTGTAATGACGAATCAATGAAACCAATGCAGAATTTTCTATCTGGAGCTCACCAGCCTTCACGCCATTATCTTTAAGCTGTTTAGGGAGCAAATAACGCTCTGCAATATTGAGCTTTTCGTCTTCGGTATAACCAGGAATACGAATAACTTCCATACGATCAAGTAAGGGCGCAGGAATATTCATTGAATTCGATGTACAAACAAACATTACATCTGATAAATCATAATCCACTTCAAGATAATGATCGTTGAATGTATGGTTTTGTTCTGGATCTAACACTTCTAATAAAGCCGATGCAGGATCACCACGGTTATCCATACCCATTTTATCAATTTCATCTAACAAGAATAATGGGTTCTTAACGCCCGTCTTAGAGAGCTTCTGAATAATTTTACCCGGCATAGAACCGATATAAGTGCGACGATGACCTCGAATTTCAGACTCATCACGAACACCACCAAGCGCCATACGCACAAACTTACGATTAGTTGCACGCGCTAACGATTCACCTAAGGAGGTTTTACCTACCCCTGGTGGGCCCACCAAACAAAGCACTGGACCTTTTAATTTTTTAACCCGTTTTTGAACCGCGAGATATTCAACAATACGATCTTTAACTTCTTCAAGCCCAAAATGATCTTCATTAAGAATTTTTTCTGCGCGAATCAAATCATGACGAATTTTACTGCGTTTTTTCCATGGCACGCCGACTAAGCAATCAATATAACTTCTAACTACCGATGCTTCAGCTGACATCGGCGACATCATTTTCAGCTTTGATAGTTCAGCATTGACTTTTTTCTCAGCCTCTTCTGTCATACCCGCTTCGTTAACTTTATTTTGCAACTCATCAAACTCATTAGGCACATCTTCCATGTCCCCGAGTTCTTTTTGAATCGCTTTCATTTGCTCATTAAGATAATACTCGCGCTGCGACTTCTCCATCTGTTTTTTAACGCGCCCACGTATTTTTTTCTCTACGCCATGAAGATCAACTTCTTCATCCATAAAGCCCATTAACAATTCGGCACGTTCAGCCACTTCATTGGATTCGAGTATTTCTTGTTTTTGGCCAACTTCTAAGACGAGGTGAGTGGCAATGGTATCGACAAAACGAGTTACTGACTCAATACCCGACAGTGATGACAAGACTTCAGCAGGCACTTTTTTGCTGACTTTCACATACTGTTCAAACTGAGAATTAAGAACCGCGATTAACTCTGCCCCAGATTTTTCATCGACGGGTTGATCTTCGACCAATTCAACTTCGGCATCAATAAAGGCAAACTCTTCATCATCTTCAAGGCTTTCTACTTCTTGCATCGATAAAATCGTCGCCCTGCTACCACCTTCTACTAATACTTTGACTGTCCCATCGGGGAGTTTAAGCATTTGTAAAATAGTCGACACAGTACCAACGTTATAGAGCCCTTCGATTGAAGGGTCATCAACTTCAGCTTCCATTTGAGAAACTAACAGTATTTGTTTGTCATCGGCCATTGCCGCATCAAGCGCTCTAATCGATTTTTCGCGACCAACAAAAAGCGGGACAACCATTTGCGGATAAACGACAACATCTCGTAAGGGTAAAAGCGGAAGTTTTAAGGTCATTGTATACCTCTAAGAATAACGGACAGACGGTGTAAGTTTTTAAACTTGTGAGTAAAAACTATGCAAACTTAAAGTACTGCTACAAACACCGACTATTCAGATTGAGTTAGGCTTCAATGACTCACATTAAGAACAAAGAAGCATAACAATTCATACACTATTGATATATGGAGACTCAAATCCAGTTTACAACCCCCCATACGGCTATTGAATAAGCCGCGAAGCATGGGGAGGTTCTATGATTCGTCTGAAGCAGTTTTAGCGGTATCTTGATAAACAATCAAAGGTTCCGAATCGCCTGTTATTACTGAACTATCTATAACGACTTTGGAAACACCCACTTGAGAAGGTATTTTGTACATAGTGTCTAACAATACGGACTCGAGTATTGAACGAAGACCACGAGCTCCGGTTTTACGGACCATGGCACGCGTCGCAATTGAACGCAAAGCGTCTTCGCGAAAATCAATATCAACGCCTTCCATCTCAAATAATTTTGCGTACTGACGAGTTAAAGAGTTTTTTGGCTCAGTCAAAATACGCACTAAGGCATCTTGGTCAAGCTCTTCAAGTGTCGCAATAACCGGCAAACGACCTACAAATTCAGGAATTAAACCGTAACGCACTAAATCTTCTGGCTCAAGGTCTTGTAACACCTCACCAAAATTCTTTTTCTTATCTTTACTTTTCACTTCGGCGTTAAAACCAATACCGCTCTTTTCAGAACGATCACGAATCACTTTATCAAGGCCGGCAAACGCGCCACCACAAATAAAGAGAATGTTAGAGGTATCAACTTGCAGGAATTCTTGCTGCGGATGCTTGCGGCCACCTTGTGGTGGTACCGAGGCTACCGTGCCTTCGATTAATTTAAGTAGGGCCTGCTGAACACCCTCACCCGATACATCACGAGTAATCGATGGGTTGTCAGACTTTCTAGAAATCTTATCAATTTCATCAATATAAACGATACCGACTTGCGCTTTCTCTACATCGTAATCGCATTTTTGCAATAACTTTTGAATAATGTTTTCAACATCTTCACCCACATAACCCGCTTCAGTTAATGTGGTCGCATCAGCGATAGTGAATGGCACATCTAACAATCGCGCTAAGGTTTCGGCTAATAGGGTTTTACCACTACCCGTTGGGCCTACGAGTAAGATATTACTTTTACCTAGCTCTATGCCGTTTTTCTCTTCACTGTCGTGACGAAGACGCTTGTAATGATTGTATACCGCTACAGCAAGCACTTTTTTGGCGCGCTGTTGGCCGATAACATATTCATCAAGGATATTATCTATTTCAACAGGTGTCGGAAGCTTATCTTGGCCGCCTTCAGATGTGCTCTCTTGAACTTCTTCACGAATGATATCGTTACAAAGATCAACACACTCATCGCAAATAAAGACCGAAGGTCCGGCAATTAACTTGCGCACTTCATGCTGGCTTTTGCCACAAAAAGAACAGTAAAGCAGTTTTCCGCTATCGCCTTCTTTGCTGTTATCAGTCATGGAACTTAACCTCACACTTTAAATACATATTGGAATGCATTTTAAACAAATTAGTTTTATCGAGCTTCATACCTTTAAGCTATACCCTTAAGCTATAACAAAGCATGTTCTACGACTATTATTGACACCCTTTATACGAAAAGTCTCCGCTCTTTAAAAGGCTTTTCTTCTATTAATAACTCTAGCACTAGTATGGATAATAGTTAGCGCTAGAGCGATTATTGCGAACATCCGAGGCAAAAATTGAGATAGATACAACAAACGCGATAAAGGATGCTACTTTTTATAATTAAAAGCCTAGTAAAGCCTGATAAATCAGTTACTTAAAATCATTGTTCAATGCCTTATATACGGCATTAACAATCCAGCGGATTGCTCTATCATCGATCTAAGCATTACAAAGTACAAAGAGGCCTGCCACTGACAAGCCTCTTCACGAAACACTAAGACTTAACGGTCTCTTCTTCGCGAACACCTAATACTTCATCGACTAAGCCGTATTCTTTAGCTGTTAGCGCATCCATAAAGTTATCACGCTCAGTATCACGCTCAATAGTTTCCATTGGTTGACCCGTATGCTCGGCCATCAATCGATTCAATTTTTCACGGATAATTAAGATTTCTTTGGCTTGAATATCGATATCCGTTGCTTGACCTTGCGCACCACCACTGGGCTGGTGAATCATGACGCGAGAGTTTGGCTGACAAAAGCGCTTACCTTTGGCGCCACCAGATAATAAGAAGGCACCCATGCTGGCCGCTTGACCCAGACAAACAGTGCTCACATCTGGCTTAATAAATTGCATAGTGTCATAAATAGCAAGACCGGCTGTTACCGCACCACCTGGTGAGTTGATGTACAAGCTAATATCTTTATCGGGATTCTCTGACTCTAAGAACAGCAACTGAGCGACAATAAGATTGGCCATATTATCTTCGACGGGCCCAACCACAAAAATAACACGCTCTTTTAATAATCGTGAATAGATATCATAAGATCGCTCACCTCTGGCGGTTTGCTCCACTACCATGGGAACTAATCCCAGATTTTTAATCGCTTCGCTACCATTTGTTTCGATCAATTTTCGTACTCCTAACAAGGTTATCAGTTGCGTATTATCAATTTTTCGATGTTACATCGAAAGAAAAGTCTATCACCGCTATTTATGGTCTTTATGTTGTCGCTCCTTAACTTTACAAGGAAGGACAATCAAAAAAGCGACTACACCTTCGCCAAGTGTAGTCGCTTAGATACTGCTATGCTAAGCAATTTCTGCAAATAAGCCAAGGATAATCCCGCTTAATTTGCACCTGCTTGAGACGTCTGTACAACATCGTCATAAGAGCTGACTTTTTCTGTGACCTGTGCAACTTCAAGTACCTTTTCAACGACGGTTTTTTCAACCAACATTAATTGCACTTGCTGCATGCGCGTTTCATCACCCATGTAGTGTTTTTTAACTTCTTCAGGGTCATCATATGACGCAGCTAACTCATCAATAAAAGTCATTAGCTTTTCGCGATCAGGTTTCACTTCAAAATGCTCAACAGCTTGGCTTAAAATAACACCTAGCGCTACACGCTTACGGGCCTGCTCTTCAAACAAGGTATCAGGCAGTAAAGACATATCAAAATTTTCGGCAGCGGCACCAAACTGAGTCAATGATTGCTGACGAAGAGCAACGACCTCTTCTGCAATCATAGCGGCCGGCAAGTCGACTTTATTGTTCTCGAACAATCCGTCCATCACTTGCTGCTTAGTGTGACGCTCAACGGCATCCGCTAGCTGACGTGTCATATTGTCTTTAACGTTTGATTTAAAATCGTCAAGATCGCCTTCTACTTCGAATTTCGCAAAAAACTCAGCGTTCATTTCTGGTAGCGTTTTCTCACTCACAGTATTAACAGTCACAGTAAATACGACTGCAGCACCTTTAAGGTCTTCAGCGTGATAATCATCTGGGAAAGTGAGATTTAAAACCACTTCTTCACCGGCTTTCGCGCCTTCTAGTCCAGCTTCAAAACCTTCGATCATGCGTTTTGAACCTAGTTCTAATTCTGTACCTTCAGCGCTGCCGCCCTCAAAGGCTTCACCGTCTTTAGTACCGGCAAAATCAATATTCAATTGATCGCCATTTGCAGCAGCACGCTCTACAACAGTCCAAGTCGATTGCTGATCAAGCAGCTTATCAATCATGCCTTGAACATCGTTATCAGTAATTTCTGACGTCAATTTTTCAACTGAAATGGCTGCACAATCGGCAAGCACGACTTCAGGATAGACTTCAAAGGTTGCGACGAATTCAAAATTTTCGCCTTCAACATTCTTAGTAGGGACAATAGAAGGTTGGCCCACTGGACGCAATTCTTCTTGCATAACGGCTTTTTGGAAAGATTGATTAGCCAGCTCGCTCAATACCTCGGCACGAATCGAATCACCGAAACGCTGCTTAACCACTTTACGAGGTACTTTTCCTGGACGGAAACCATCCAAACGAATTTTCTTTGCTGAACTAGCAAGGCGACTATTCACCTCAGTATCAATTTGCTCAGCCGGAATGGCTACGGTTAATTTGCGCTCTAGCCCTTCTGTCGCTTCGACGGAAACCTGCATGGATTTTACCTCTATCGTCATTTTAATCGGACCACTGAGAGTAATTGAGAGTAATCGTCAGAGGTTCGAGTGTTTGTATGGGTTCTTGAATTGTTTGCTGAGCAACCTTTATTGGTTTAAGACCCGCTTATCAGTGCAGAGTTAACGGAGACGGCCAATTGATCTGAAACCGTTCTTTAACCTTATAGATACGCTAATAGATACGCCAATCAATAAAAGTTATTTATTATGGTGCGGACGGAGAGACTCGAACTCTCACGGGTTGCCCCACTGGAACCTAAATCCAGCGCGTATACCAATTTCGCCACGTCCGCAAAGTCGGCTAAATTAAACCAGCCATTTGCTACTTACTAGGTCGTACTTCTATCTTTTTTGTCAGAACTCAACGTTGTCTAAGACAACTAGCCGCAAGGCAGCAAATTGTTCTGCCTGCCAAAAAAGGATGCGGATTCTCCCATACTTAGGCAGCATTGATCAACCATTCCTGAGCAAAGAAACGCTATATTCGCTTGTTTAGGAAGATTTACACGCTAAAATTCAATTTTAGCGAGTCAAACATCCCTTTTGCTGGCCTAGAAAGGCTTTTGAGCCTATCGGCTATACTGGCTAGACCTCAAAAAAATTTGCCTGGAAACCCATGCCGACTATCCGTTTAAACAAGAAGCACAGCAAAAGCCCCAGTGAAATTCGTGCACTTACCGAACAATTAGCCCAGCTGTTACAACAGAAATTTCAGCTTAAACCTAAAGAGAATAACAACACGCTAACGTTTAAACGCTTGGATATGTCCGGCAAGCTCTGCCTGCTACCCAATGAAGTCGTTGTCACTGTTAAAACAGGCTTATTGACCGGAGCGCTAACCCCAGTTGTTGAAGCCGAACTTAAGCAAACATTGGATAAATATTTAACTTAAGCCCAAACCCGTCTAACGAAAATCTATATGCGCTGTAATATCGTACTAACACCTTGACCCAAGCCAACACACATTGTTGCTAGCCCAATCTCAGTATCTTTTTCTTCCATTACATTCAGTAGTGTTGTCATAATTCTTGCGCCAGAACAGCCCAATGGATGACCCAATGCAATCGCGCCACCATAAAGGTTAACCTTCTGATCAACATCGTCCATTAAACCTAAGCCATTCAATACTGGAATTGACTGTGCAGCAAAAGCTTCATTCAGCTCAACGGTTTGAATATCGGCAATCGACAACCCTGCTCTCTCCATCGCGTTCTGCGACGATGGCACAGGACCATAGCCCATAATCGATGGATCAACACCTGAGAGACCCATTGAAACAACTTTCGCTTTTGGCTTTAAACCCAGCGCTCTTGCCTTACCGGCACTCATAATAATCATCGCTGCTGCACCGTCTGTAATTTGCGAAGAAGTACCCGCAGTGACTGTGCCGCCTTTAGGCATAAATGCAGGACGCAACTGACCTAAGGTTTCAACCGTTGTTTCTGGACGAATGGTTTCATCTTTAGACGCTAAAAATAAAGCACCATTAGCATCATGCGCTTCACGCGCAATAATCTCTTTATCAAAAAGACCGCTTATTGAGGCTTCATGCGCACGCTGATGTGAACGTACCGCGAACTCATCTTGTTGTTGGCGCGTTATACCATGCATCATCGCAAGCGCTTCTGCGGTTAAACCCATCATGCCCGAACCTTTGGCTATATGCTTACTTAAGCGCGGATTAGGATTTAAGCCTTTAGTCATGGGTACATGTCCCATATGTTCAGAACCACCTATCACAAAAATATCACCATAACCGGCAAGCACTGACTGCGCGGCAATATGTAAAGCTGACATTGATGAGGCACACAAACGGTTAACCGTTTGTGCTGGAACGGTATGCGGAATTTGCGTAAGTAAAGACATCATACGCGCCAAATTAAATGACTGCTCTTCCGTTTGGTTAACACAACCCCAAATCACATCATGAATATCTGCAGGGTCAATACCCGCGTTACGAGCCAACAATTCTGACACTAAATCGGCGGCAAGATCATCTGATCGGACATTGCGGTACATACCATTTCTAGAGCGCCCCATCGGTGTACGAGCACAATCAATAATCACTGGTGTGTTATCTGCTAATTTCATTTTTCTTCTCCAATCATTACCTCTCACCATTCATGGCCGGGCAATTTAATTTATTTCATTAAGTTGGGCTTATTCATTCAAACCTATTAATAAAAGGTTCGCCCTTCTTTAGCCATAGCAACCAAGCTATCAAGCACTACGTACTCCGGACCAAGATCACTGTACTGCTTTGCCTTGTCACAAAAAGCTTGAATACCCACAGTATCAAGATAACGGAAAATACCGCCTCTAAATGGCGGGAAACCAACGCCCATAATAACCGCCATATCGGCCTCAGCAGGTGAAGCAACAATACCTTCATCAAGGCATCGCACCATCTCTAAAGCCATTGGAATCATTAAGCGATCGATAATCGTCTCATCTTCCATCTCAGTGCTAGCATCAATATGGCCTTCAAGTAACGCAGCGACACTGTCGTCGGCTACTTTTTGGATGCGACCTTTTTTATCTGGCGCATATTTATAAAAACCCATAGCATTTTTTTGACCAAAGCGGCCGGCATCAAATAACACTTCTGCAGCACTTTTAAAGCTAGGCTGCATACGATCGGGAAAAGCTGCTGCCATTACTTTTGACGCATGCTCACAAGTATCTAAGCCTACGACATCTTGCAAATAAGCGGGACCCATTGGCCAACCCCAGCGCTCCATCACTTTATCCATATGGGCAAAAGAAACGCCCTCTTTGATTAAGCCGTTTGCACTGCCTAAATAAGGGAATAAAACACGGTTAACTAAGAAGCCTGCACAATCATTAACAAGGACCGGCGTTTTGCCCAGTGAAACGGCATAACTCATTACCTTGGCAACGGCAGCATCACTACTCTTTTTACCGCGAATCACTTCAACCAAAGGCATTTTGTGTACCGGGTTAAAAAAGTGCATGCCACAGAAATTTTCTGGTCGCTCTAAGGCTTCGGCTAATTCACTGATTTGAATAGTCGATGTGTTGGAACACAATATGGCATCGGGAGACATTAATGCCTCACACTCAGCAAGTACTATTTTTTTAACTTTAGGATTTTCAACAACGGCTTCGACAACCACTTCAGCATTTTCAATGCCAGAATAGTTTAATGTCGGTTGAATTTTATTAAGCGAGGCGGCCATTTTTGTAGCGGACATTTTTCCGCGACCGACTAACTTACCAAATAATGCACCTGCTTCATCCATGCCAGTATCTAGGCCTTGCTGTGCAATATCCTTCATTAATATTGGTACGCCTTTCGAAGCTGATTGATAAGCAATACCACCGCCCATAATCCCTGCCCCTAACACAGCAGCTTGCTTAACCTTTCCTGCACTAGCTGCCAGCTTCTTGGCTTTTTTCGATACCGCTTGTTCATTGAGAAACAAACCAACCAGACTACTCGCGACATCGGTAAAAGCTAAATCAGTAAAATGTTCAATTTCCATTTTGATGGCATCATCACGCGTCATCGTGACATTTTTTTCTATGGATTTTAACGCTGACATTGGCGCAGGATAATTGCGACCGGCTTGCGCGGCAATAAAACCACCAGCACTAACAAAAGCCATTAGGCGTTCCATATCATTCAGTAAAATAGGCGTTTTCTTTTCTTCACGACGTTTATTAAAGTCAAGATCACCGGCTATGGCTGAAGCCAACATGGCCAGTGCAACAGACCGAACTTGCTCTAACGGCACAACGGTATCAACAGCACCTAATGCAAGCGCCTCGGCTGCTTTAGCTTGCTTACCACTACAAATCCATTCAACGGCGTTATCGCAACCCATTAAACGTGGTGCACGAACCGTACCGCCATAACCTGGGATAATACCCAACTTTACTTCTGGAAAACCCACTGCAGCGACATCGGCGCAAACGCGATATTCAGCCGTTAACGCTAGCTCAAAGCCACCGCCTAACGCAAAACCACCAATAGCAGCGACTTTAGGAAAAGGTAAATCTTCAAGGCGATTGAATATGCCATGAACCTCTAGCATTGCATCGGCAAGCGCTTCTTTTGTACCGGAAAAGAGCTCTGTAAACTCAGTGATATCAGCGCCAACAATAAACGTGCTTTTGCCACTGGTGATTAATAGTCCACTCACAGACTTATCGCCAGCTAACATATCAACGGCATTTTTAATTTCAAGCACTGTTGCGATATTAAGTGTATTGACACTGCCGGGGCCATCGAAACAGAGCTCGACAATACCGCTATCTAATTTTTTAAGGGAAAGATTTTTACCTTCGAACATTATTACTATCTCCAAACCTACTAATCGTTAGCTTTCGTTTTATCTATAAATATTAATAATCGATTGATACAAATAAGCCGCTTCATACTCGCCAGCTATTTATTTCGTTAGTCCGCTAGCCAGCTATTGGTTTAACCCGTTAAACAAGCTGGATCAAAGCGATATTGCTCCTCTAGCCAAGCTACAACTTCCTCTGCATAGACGGAAGAATAACCACTGTATTTTTTTATCAACAACGTTTTATCGCTTATTGAAATATTATCTAAACCTTGGGTTTGAAACCGCTCTATATCCGCCAATAAACCAGCGGCCAAAGATTCACCCATTTGCTGCTTGGCAAATTGTCGCCAATAGACATCCACTGCCCCAGATGCATTTTTATGACTAGCAACATCTGCAGACATTTGCGCGTATTGAAAAGCCAGTGTCGCTAGTGGTAGTTGCGACAAATACGCTTGATTCATCGGGTTAGCAAAATGACCCGCTGTTAATTCTGTTAAAAAAGGCTGGTAAGAAAATGCCTTTAAATGCAAATGACGACTTAACTTTGCGCCGTCATTTACCGGATAATTATCCCATAACACCGGTGGCCTTTGAAATTGCTCTGCTATCAACTGCAGGTTATCTTCACTATAACTTGCACTGCACACTTGCTCGCCGGTCCAAAAAAAATCGACATCAGAATCAAGTCCGCTACCCAATGCTCGCCAATAATCGGCAGGCCTTGGGCCAAATAATTTTTCTAGAACTGGATCCGTCGTGTAATACGACGGACAAACCATTATTTTCTGCGCTTTCGCTTTTGCGCGAATCCTCTCACACAAGGCCAACTGCATTGAGGCCATTTGATCACCACTCGAAGGCACGTCATCAAATAAAATACACAACAGGTCCGTCGATATAGATGCGATCTGATCAAGCTTATGGTCAAGCTGAGCTAAAGCATTTTGTCTGGCCTTAGCACCACTATCTCCCGACGAAGCATCACACAAACCAATCGGTGAAATACCGATACCAAACGTCATACCCCGCTGCTGAAAATCACGCGCGCATTGTTGCAAGGCGATTAGTTCAGTTTCACTCCAAGGCTCAGACCAATTAGCTCTAAGCTTTGCATCTGACTTTGGAGCATAGATGTAGGCATTTAAACCGACATCCGCCATAAATTGCGGATAATCTCGCCGTGCAGCCCACGACCAAGATGTTCCGTAAAAGCCTTCTATAATGCCAAGGTAACGCACGACGCTTCTCTTTCCAGGATAATTAGACTCAGGATGATAGCACTGTGTACCGTGATGAGGGCATTATGCCAAAGGATTAAGATAAAAATAGTTATAACTATTTAATGTCTATTTATTATCTTATTGTCTATTTATTGTCTTATTGTCTATTTAATGTCTGGGCTGTGAACGCCGACACACAAAGCGACTGATTGCTTATTGAACAATTTAACAGCATGGTCTTTAATTAAAACTATGAGTGACTGTTCCCCGCAGGGACTCAAAGGCGAAAGCCTTACATGTTAGACTCCTATCTTCACCCCATAACCCTAGCCTTTGGTTAGGGTTTTTTTTGCTTGTTATTTATCTATCTATTTACTATTTATTTATTTATTTATTTATTTATGACAGACAGACAGACAGACAGATCGTCAGATTTAAACACTATGACCGAAAGAATAAGCGTTGAAAATTATCCGTTGTCGCTTCAGCAAGCTGCTCCAACGATATCCCTCGAAGTTCAGCGATATATTCCGCCACTTCTCGCACATAAGCGGGTTGGTTAGCTTTTCCTCTATGCGGTACTGGGGCTAAATACGGAGAATCGGTCTCTACCATTAATCGATCTAATGGAATTTTTTTTACGACATCGCGTAATTCACTGGCATTTCTAAAGGTCACAATACCTGAAATAGAAATATAAAAGCCCTCTTCAATGGCTTGCTTAGCCATAGGCCAAGTATCAGTAAAACAATGCAACACACCAGCAGCAGAACCCGCATGTTGAGCAATCGCCGCTAAAGTATCATCACGCGCTTCTCTAGAATGAATAATGACAGGCTTATTGACCTCTGCCGCTATTTTAAGATGAGTAATAAAATGCTCTCGTTGCGATTCAGCACTTTCTTGGGCATAAAAATAATCTAAGCCCGTCTCGCCTACTGCAACAATACGATCATCCAAAGCCCATTGCTTTAATGCCGCAGCGTCTAAGCCTTGGCTCATATCTTCTAATGGGTGAAAACCTGCAGAGGCATAGACATCGTCATGCTGATCAACAATATCCATCATGGCAGGTAAGGTCTCAAGTGAAATACCCACACAGAGAAACTGACTAACACCTTGGCTACGTGCTTGTTGCAAAGCAGCATCGATACTACCACCACACTGCGATATATCCAGACGATCTAAATGACAATGGGAATCTACAATCATGAATAGTTAAACTGTATAAAGAAAAAAGAGAAGAAGAAAATATAAAAATTAAAATATATTTTATTATTTTTACATCGTATGCGTAGGTCGATCAGAACCAACAATACCGGCAAGATAGTTTTCTATTTTTTTTGTTGCGGTATCATCTTGCGAACTAAACTGCACACCAATACCTGCCGCACGATTACCCTGCGCATGTTTCGGTGTAATCCAAATAACGCGACCGGCTACCGGGATTTTTTCTGGCTCATCCATTAAATTCAGCAACATAAAAACTTCATCACCAATCGTATATTCCTTATTGGTGGGAATAAATAAACCGCCATTTTCAACAAACGGCATAAACGCCGCGTACAACACCGCTTTATCTTTAATAGTTAATGATAAAATACCGCTTTTTGTACCTGTTTTCAGTGCGTCACTCATGACTCTATCCGTATTCAACCTTAGAAGTTATCAGACTCTTAATTCATTTTACGTCAGTCATTTATTCAAACTGCATTAAAGCTTAGCGCTATCATCTCAATTTAGCTATTAAAATTGCTATAAGTGGCTGTTATAGATGGCTGCTATAAATGGCTACTATAAATACTCAGGCATTGCAGTAAAAGCGACTCTAGCAACAAGCGTGGATTAGCATTTTGAGCCAGTGCGGTTTTTGCCGCAGCCACACGATCATAAATTTGATGCAATTTCGCGGCAGGTAATTGACTAAGTATACTATTGTTAGCGGCTGCAACCGTGTCACCTTGACTAATTTTTACACTGTTACTCGCTAAGCGTAAAAAACCGTCTAAAAAATCGGGTAACTGTGATGCATCAATGTTTTTAGCAATATCTTGAGCGGTTTCCCGACCACTGAAAAATGCATCTAACCGCGACATATCCAATTGTGTATCGACACCGCCATTTAGTAACGTGTAAACCCGTCCAGGAAAACCACGTCCCTTTTCAATGGCCTGCTGAATAGCGTCTTTGGTAAAATCATCAGCTAACCAATGGATAATTTCATCTTGCGCCGGAATCGCAAAACTCAACCGCTGACAACGCGAGATAATGGTAGGTAGTATTTTACTGGCATGATGAGCAACCAATAAAAAATAGGTATTGGCTGGCGGCTCTTCTAAAATTTTAAGTAAGGCATTCGCTGCATTTTCATTCATCTGTTCTGCAGGACTAATAACACAGACTTTATTCCCCCCTTGCTGGGCGGTTTGCTGTAATCGAGCTTGTACCTGTCGAATGGTATCGACACGTAATACTTTACGCGGCTCTTCGGGCTCGACATTAATCCAATCGGGATGAGTGCCGGCAACACATAGCTGACACGATTTACACTCTGAACAAGCAACTCCATTCAGTGGTGATAAACATAATAAAAACTGAGCAAACTCACGGGCAAAATGCGTTTTCTCTACATATTGCGGACCAACCAAAATCAGCGCATGCGGCAATCGCTGTTCTTGATAAGCCAAAACCAAATGCGCCGCTTCTGTCTGATGCCAAGGCCTAAAACCTCGGGGGCCATCACAGCAAATGGCGTTGAGTTGTTCATTATTATTTGATGCCATGAACGACTAATCCTGAAATAACGGTACATTATCAAGCACGGCTTGAAGATCGGCCTGGACTTCAGACAGTGTTTGCGAAGCATCAATTAAGCGATAACGATCGGCATCTGAGGCCGCCCGCTGGTGATAGGCATCACGTACCCGCTGAAAAAATGCAGCTTGTTCAACTTCAAATCGATCAAGCTCACCGCGACCTCTCACTCGCTCGGCACTTAACTCTACCGGCACATCAAGAATAATAGTTAAATCAGGTTTTAAATCTCCTTGTACAAACTGCTCTAACAATTCAACTTTGTCGCCACCTAATTGACGACCTTCGCCTTGATAAGCATAAGTAGCATCGGTAAAGCGATCACTCAACACCCATTCACCATTTGCCAGAGCAGGCTTAATCACTTGCTCAATATGTTGAGCACGCGCTGCAAAGATGAGTAACAATTCGCACATAGGATGCAAGGGTTCATCGTGATGGCATAGCAATACTTCACGTATTTTTTCGGCCACTTCAGTACCGCCTGGCTCGCGAGTCACTCGGTATTTAATTTTTTGTTTGTCAAAGAACTCACAAATATAAGCCAAGTTAGTAGACTTGCCCGCCCCTTCCATCCCTTCAAGGGTAATAAATTTGGCTGATTCTTTTAACATTATTTACTGACTTCCAATGACAATATTGAATTAACCGGCATCACTTTTAATGGCTGTCGGTGCCGAACGATAATTCGCTCGACGCTGTTTAATTTGATACTTACGCACTGCGGCTTGATGCTCTTTTAATGTCGCCGAAAAATAATGGCTACCATCACCTTTAGCAACAAAATAAAGCGCATCACCATCAAGCGGATGTAATGCCGCATGTATTGCTGCACGACCCGGCATCGCTATAGGGGTTGGCGGCAAACCATGGCGCGTATAGGTGTTGTAGGCAGTATCGCGCTTTAAGTCTGCTCTACGTAAGTTACCGTTATATTTTGCACCCATCCCATAAATAACACTAGGATCGGTTTGTAAACGCATGCGTTTTTGCAAACGCCTTACAAATACCCCTGCAATTTGCGGCCGCTCATAAGCCACGCCTGTCTCTTTTTCAATCAATGAAGCCATAATTAATGCTTCATAGGCCGATTGATAAGGCAGACCTTGATCTCGAGCAGACCATTCTTCGGCTAACACTTCAATCATAGCAAGATGCGCCCTTAGCAGTATACTGCTAGCGCTATCTCCTCTACTGTAAAAATAGGTATTAGGTAAAAACCAACCTTCTGGATGAGTACTCGCGCCCATTAAACCGATTGCCGATGGCATAAGCATATCCATCATAACTTGCGGAGAAGTATCAAATGTACGACCTTCTTGCTCCAAAGCAATAAACTCAAGCGTATCGTTAGAGGGCAATCGCATTAACATCTGCAAGGCATTGTCACCTTCAACAAACGTGACTTTATATTGCAATGAAACACCGCTACCCAGTATGTCAATAATTTGAGCCGGTGAAGAGAAGGCAGGAAAGCGATACTCACCTACTTTTAATAAGAAATCAGGCTCAAAAAAACGCACCCATAAAGTGGTTAATAAAGGTCGTTCTAAAATATTTTTTGTGGCCAAGTCATTCGCAACCGCATTAAACCCTGTACCTGAAGCAACGGTATATAACTGCGGTTCGGTTAAATGCTTAAGCGGCGAATGCCAATAAGTCGTTAATAGTTTGTTGGCAAAAAACATCAAACCCAATAGGATAATAAGTAAGATAGAAAGTATTTTTATTAATTTCATATTACTCTCCTCGCTGACTCACGATTTACTGACTGTCCATACTGTAATTGACTATCTGTTGAAGCGCCATGAGTGCATCGCTCTTCGGCCAATGGTGAAGACTTCCGTCTGCCATTCGACAAGTCTGCACTATCATTAAGCCTCGAACTGAGTTCGTCAATATAAGACCATCACTTTTACATAATCGCTCTAACGAAATAGTGTCTTCAATCACAGGGATATCAAGCTGATCGATAACATACTCGCGCATGACACCCGCAACACCGCAATCAATAATCAGCGGAGTGACTAGCTGCCCTGCTTCTAATATAAAAATATTGGCGGATGTTGTCTCAATGACATTTCCAGCTTGATCTAACATCAGACCATCATCAAAGCCTTCGCGCTCAACTTCTTTTTTAGCCAATACTTGCTCTAAACGATTGCAGTGTTTAATACCGGCAAGCGCTGGCTGAAGGCCCAACCGAGTATCACAGACCATAAGCTGCAACCCCAAGGTTTCACTTGATAAATGGGGCTTAAGTAACACAAGACGGTTTATGGATAAGTCATTACTGCCATAACCAAAGACAGAGGATCCACGACTGATAACGAATTTAAGGATATGAGTAGATGGGTTCGAAGCGCTATTAATAGATAAATGCGATAACGCTTTATTGATATCGGCTTGCACAATCTCAGTTGAGCAAACAATGCCAAGTCGCTCTAGGCCAATAGCTAATCGATGCAAGTGACGATCTAACAAATGCACTTGGCCGCCAGTGACAAGCATGGTTTCAAAAACACCATCACCAAAGGTATTTGAACGATCTAATAAAAAATCAGACGCTGAGGCAACGCTAGTAGACTCTACTGGTGAAGCAATTAACTCACCATTAAACCAAGCATAAAGCGTTGCCGTCATACTCTATACTCGATTGAATATCACAGTACCGTTAGTACCACCAAAGCCAAAGGAATTAGACATGGCAATATCAATGGTTTTTTCTTGCGCGTTATGAGGCACGTAATTGAGATTACAACCTTCCGCCGGATTATCAAGGTTAATGGTGGGCGGAGCCACGCCATCTCTTATTGATAATACGCAAAACACCGCCTCTATCGCACCAGCCGCACCTAATAAATGGCCAACCATCGATTTTGTTGAACTCACCGCCACTTCATGTGCCGCCGCACCAAACACCGACTCAACCGCTATTGATTCGGCTAAATCACCCGCATTGGTCGATGTGCCATGAGCATTAATATAATCAATATCGCCGGGATTAATACCTGCGTCTTTAACCGCATTATTCATGGCCGCTGCTGCACCACTACCATCGGCTGGTGGTGAAGTCATATGATGCGCATCACCACTCATACCAAAGCCTGAAAGCTCAGCATAAATTTTAGCACCGCGTGCTTTGGCAAATTCGTATTCTTCTAAAACTAGTACGCCTGCGCCATCACTTAACACAAAGCCATCACGATCTTTGTCCCAAGGGCGGCTAGCCGCTTCAGGATTATCATTACGTGTTGAGAGTGCGCGCGCAGCAGCAAAGCCACCTAAGCCAACCGGCGTCGTTGCCATTTCAGCACCACCCACAACCATTACGTCAGCATCACCCATCTGAATCATGCGACCAGCCACACCAATATTATGAGTACCTGTGGTACACGCCGTGACAATAGCGATGTTAGGCCCTTGAAAACCGTATTTAATAGAGAGGTTTCCACCAATCATATTGACGATAGAACCAGGAACAAAGAAAGGAGAAATTTTACGAGGACCACGTGTATCAAGAATTTCACGTGTTTTCTCAATCGAACCAATGCCACCAATACCTGAACCTATGGCCGCACCAATGCGTCCACGATTTTCATCAGTAACTTCTAAACCCGAATCCGTAATTGCCTCAATACCTGCAGCCATACCGTATTGAATAAAAAGATCCATTTTGCGCGCATCTTTTAAAGGAATAGATTGCGAGACATCAAAATCTTTAATGCTACCGCCAAAACGAGTCGTGTAAGCAGAGACATCAAAACTAGTAATCGGAGCAATACCGCTTTTACCATTTTTGACTGCTGCCCAACTGTCCTCGACATTATTGCCAACAGGACTGACCATACCAACACCGGTAACAACTACTCTTCTTTTTGACACAATTCAGCTCCTGCCAATTAAAACAATTAAAAATAGATTCCTGAAAGACAAAAACCGCCTCTGAAAACAGAAGCGGTTTTTATTCAAACGCACACATTTTACTTCACTGCTTGAAAATCAACACAGCTTTACAAAATATAGCGCTTGAAATGCTGGCCTCTCTAACGATGTAATAATTATTCACAGAAACCCTGTAAACAACACTTACACGCTGCCAGCACGAGAAAGACAACCGCTTTAAAACCTACTAAGCAGTAGGCTTTGAAAAACTTAGTCTAAGTGCTTCGTAATATAATCGATAGCAAGCTGAACAGTAGTAATTGACTCGGCTTCTTCATCAGGAATTTCAGTTTCGAATTCCTCTTCAAGCGCCATAACCAACTCTACAGTATCAAGTGAGTCCGCACCCAAATCTTCGACGAAAGATGCCGAGTTTTGGATCTCATCTTCTTTAACGCCTAACTGTTCTGCAACAATCTTTTTTACACGCTCATCAATACTGCTCATTGTTCTATTCAACTCCTAAAAATTTAATCTGGACCAACTCATTCATCTGTTTTCATAACATGATTAAACTAATGACTGGCCATGGTTAGAAACCCTATAGGCTTCATCGTCAGACGCCGCTCACTTAAAAAGCAAAAACCGGTATCTGAATGCGGCGCATTGTACCCTTATTACTCTAAAATGTAAGGGGGTTTACTGTATTAACTCACCATCAACCTGCTGACAAAATACCGCCTTTACCGGTTATTTTTTAACCGCATCACGTCATTATTGGGTCGTTTCACTCATCGACCGTTACGCCATGTACATGCCACCATTCACATGAATGGTTTCACCCGTAATATAACTCCCTGATTCGCCCGCTAAAAAGCCGACAACAGCAGCAATTTCTTCAGGCTGACCTAAGCGCGCTAACGGAATTTGCGTCAACAAGGCTTCTTTTTGCTGATCAGGCAGGCCGCTCGTCATATCTGTATCAATAAAGCCAGGCGCTACTGAATTAACTGTTACCGAGCGAGAGCCCAGCTCACTGGCCATTGAGCGACTAAAGCCTTCAACACCGGCCTTAGTAGCGGCGTAATTGGCCTGCCCTGCATTACCCATAGAACCAACCACTGAACTGATATTGATAATCCGACCCCAGCGCGCTTTAGTCATTCCTCTTAAACAAGCTTTTACAACACGATAAACCGCATTCAAATTAGTATCGACTACAGAGCTCCACTCATCTTCCTTCATTCGCAGCATAATATTGTCGCGAGTAATGCCTGCATTGTTGACGAGAATCAACGGCGCACCGTATTGCTCGGTAATATCCTTAACAACACTCACTACTTGCTCGGCATCCGTCACATTTAACGCAAAACCTGCACCGCTAACACCTGCTTCACTCAAATAAGCACTAATATTTTGCGCGCCACTTTCCGTCGTCGCAGTCCCAATAACCGTCGCCCCCGCCGCACCTAAAGTTAAAGCAATTGAACGACCAATACCTCGGCTTGCGCCAGTGACTAAAGCTACTTTTCCATTCAAAGACATGGTTATATCCTGTTTAATAATAAAATAATTAATTCAAATAAATACATACGTTCATTAACATATGCGTAACTCACTAATCAGCAAGTGCATCCAGTGCAGAAACTATTGCCTCTGGCTCTTCTAATGCGAAGGCTTCTAATGGCTTATGTATGCGTCGCGATAAACCACTCAACACTTTACCCGGCCCACACTCAACAATTTTTTCCGCACCCTGCGCCACCATATATTCAACACAGCGAGTCCATTGCACTGGACTATAAATTTGCTCAACCATCAATTGTCGAATGCGTTCAGGATCTGACTCTGGCAACGCATTGACATTATGGATAATAGGAATTTGCGGTGAAGAAAACTGAATCCCTGCTAAGACCTCAGCCAGTTGATCACCGGCTGGCTGCATTAATGAGGTATGGAAAGGCGCGCTTACTGGTAACGGTAATGCTCGCTTAGCACCCGCTTCTTTACACGCTGCCATCGCTTCCGTCACAGCATTAACATGACCTGCAATCACTACTTGGCCAGGCGAGTTAAAGTTGACCGCCTGCACCACTTCATCACTCGATAATTTTTTACATATAGCAATAATAGATTCATCATCAAGGCCAATAATCGCTGCCATTGCACCAATACCTACCGGCACTGCTGACTGCATAAAAGCGCCACGCTGACGGACTAAATCAACCGCCGCTTCGAAGCTAATGACTTCACTGCACACTAAGGCACTAAACTCACCTAAGCTATGGCCGGCCAACAAACTCGGCTTAGCACCACCGTTAGCAGACCAAACACGCCACAAGGCAACACTGGCTGTCAGCAATAATGGCTGTGTTTTTTCGGTTAAGTTAAGCGCTTCTTGCGGACCTGTTTGCACTAAATCCCAAAGGTCATAACCCAACACCTCTGATGCCTGGGAAAACGTATCGGTAACTTCGCTATAACTTGCTGCGGCATTTGCGAGCATGCCTACTTTTTGTGAACCCTGTCCAGGAAAGACAAACGCCAATTGATTCTGACTCATTAATTTACCCTTAAAATGAATAACATAATTTTACACTAGTGCAGTGTAAATTCTAACTTTTGAATCAGTTGACCAAGACTTACATCAACTGCTTTTTGTATTGCGGCAGCAAAGCCAACAGCCCCACTTGAACCATGACTCTTAATCACTGGCTGCTTAAGACCCAGTAACACAGCACCATTAAATTGTTCAGGATCCATAGCCTGCATTAAGCGAGCATAATCATCATTTAAAGATGATGCCGACTCAGACCTTAACAGCTTATGCGCACTCGAACGAATATACGATGCCGCACCTTCACAAGACTTTAATGCGATATTACCGACAAAACCATCGCAAAAAATAACGTCACAGACGCCTTCTAATAATTGATTGCCTTCAATTAAACCTTCAAAGTGCATTTGCGAATCGGCTTCACATAATTGCACAGCAGCATTGACGGCGGAATTACCCTTGCCGGCTTCAGCACCAATACTTAATGCACGAACGCGCGGCTGCATACTGACAGCTTCATCACGCCCATTTAACGCATTCACTAACGCACATCCCATGCGCGCAAACTGATGAAGCTGCTCACCTGAGCAATCGACATTACCACCGACATCCAATAAAAAAGTATTACTGAGAGCGGTTGGTAATTGCGCGCAAATAGCCAAACGCTTAATACCTTCAACCAAACCACAGCTATGCCGAGCTAAGCCGACTAATGCACCCGTATTACCTGCAGTGACACAGGCGTCCGCGCTACCATCGGCAACGGCGTTGAGCGCTAACAACATTGAAGTGTCTTGTCTCTGCCTGAGGACGTCTGCTGGCTTTGCCGACATCTCGACAATATGATCGCTATGCACAATCGATATTCTATTTGATAACTTAGGGTAGGCTTTTAAGACCGGGCTGGCATCAAGGCAAGACTGAATATCAGCCTCATGACCAAACAATAAAACCTGCTCAATAGATACATTATCGATGAGAGATTGGATTGCAGCGGGCACGGTAACAGCCACACCAAAATCACCGCCCATTGCATCAATAGCAATTTTCATAAGCAGAAAAATCGAATGTTAGGAGAGAATTTAAAGAGAGCGATAATAAAATTACTCCGTACACTGTGGCGCTTCAAATAAAGTAACTGCCACGCGGTAAGGCATGTAACAGTCAACTTTAAAGGAAGTGACTCGTACGGAGCATTCATATTTCAAACGGTGAGAGTATGCACTGAACTAGCGTGCAAATAGCTTTCGCTAGTCATCTAAACCGGTATTAACAACTTTTTTACCGCGATAAAAACCTTCAGGTGTAACGTGATGACGACGATGCTTTTCACCACTGCTTTCATCTACAGATAAAACGCCTTCTACCAAACTGTCATGTGAACGACGTTGGCCACGACGAGAACGAGTTACCTTACTTTTTTGTACTGCCATTACATATGCTCCTGACCACTTTCGGCCTTTAACGTTTTTAGCACATCAAAAGGATTATCCATCCCCATACCTGAGCGCCGTTCAATTTGTTGCACTGGCTCATCCGCCAACGCAGGGTTTATTGCTACTGTTCGATCCGCTTCATCATTCGATGATTCAGTGTGCATTGCCACAAGAGGCAAGCTCAACAAAATTTCTTCTTCAATTAACGCATCGATATCTAACACACCCTCTTCATTTAGCAGGATGGGTTCGTAATCTTTAATCTTTGCTCGCGCCTCTTCATCATGGGCGGCAACCGTCAGTGTAGTCTCTATAGCGACTTCCACGATGACCGGTTTTAAGCATCGCTGGCACTGCATTTCAACATCGCCATTAATCTGCACATCTATCTTTGACTTTCTAGACTCATTTAAGCCAAAATCGAGCTCAACTTGAAAGTTACCCGTAAAAGCCGATATCGCATCGACCAGTCTCGACAAGCGTTCTGGAACCACATAACCGGCCAAAATTGCACGGCCATCGACGAGCTTTCTAACGGTAACGGACTGAGGCAATTTTTCACTAGGCATATTCGGGCGGATTCTATAGGGATTACCTGCGTTACGTCAATTTGATTTTTAACTGATTAGTGGTAATAACAGGCTCTACAAGCAAATTATGTCTATTTAGAGGCTAATTTACCCACTTGAAGCCTCTCTATTTTAAAAAAGTAAGATTTGGAGCAAAATTAGTGCGTATCGTTCTTGGTTCAGGATCCCGTTATCGAGCAGCATTACTTCAGCGAATCGTCCCCGATTTCGACATCGACAGCCCCGATATTGACGAAACCGCCCTTGCTGATGAAACACCCACATCACTAGCTTTAAGGCTCGCTAGCGAAAAAGCCGTCAAAATAGCTAAACGCTGGGATAATTCATTAATTATTGGCTCTGACCAGGTTGCACTGCTGCGCGCCAAAGATGGCTTAACAGAAAAAGTGCTGGGAAAACCCGGCAATTTCGAAAAAGCACAGCAACAGCTTCGTCAATGCAGCGGCCAATCGGTGATATACCGCACCGCCTGCTGCCTGCTTAACTCAGCCACTAACCATAGCCAAATCTTTTATGATGACTATATTTTGCACTTCAAATCGCTCGATGATCAACAAATCAACGACTACCTTAACAAAGAACAGCCCTTTGACTGTGCAGGCGCCATTAAGTCTGAAGGCCTAGGAGTAACGCTCATTGAGCGCTATGAAGGCAATGACCCCTCCACATTGATTGGCCTGCCACTGATAAAACTCATTAACGCCCTTAATAAAGAGAATTATTTAGTACTTAAAAATCAATAACTTAAAATAGAATTCGCATAAAACCACTGGCTTTACCCTTCTTTACATTGCCTTAAACCTACTTAACCTAGAAATCATGATAATGAACCTCAATCGCTGAGCAATCTTATTTCACCTTAAGAGCGCCAGCTTCAGCAACTAAGAACACTATTTATTGTTTAGATCAGAGTTATTGTTTAGATCAGGGTTATTGTTTAAATCAGGGTTATTGTTTAAACCAGAGTTATTGTTTAGATCATTGTTAATGTTTAGATCCAAGTTATTTGCTCAACTCCAAAATTTTATGTTTCTCCAGGCATACAATTTATTCCTAGCCCGCTTTATTAGTGGGCTTTTTTTTGCCTCAATTATCATCAAATTACGACCCTAGCTTTGCCATAAATGACTCACCTTATTCAACCTCAACAGCAATTGCCATAATGGTTATCGCTAAGCAGCCACGACTCGCGATATACTTAACGCATAATCACAATTTATTTATTTATGCGGCGGCCACAGTCATGTCACAAAACATTCTTATCGTTGATGACGACATAGAACTTTGTCAATTACTCGAGCAATACTTAAACAATGAAGGTATCACTGTCTCACTCATACACGACGGTTTAGAAGCAGTAGAACACCTGCAACAAACGCATAGTCAAAATAAGCCATATGACGCTATTGTTCTCGACTTTATGCTACCCGGCATGCAAGGGCTCGATATTCTTCAACGTCTTCGAGGCTTCTCAGCGACACCCGTGCTAATGTTAACCGCACGCGGTGATGATATTGATCGCATTGTTGGGCTTGAGGCTGGCGCCGATGACTACCTACCAAAACCCTGCAACCCAAGAGAGTTACTAGCCAGGCTGCGCGCCGTATTAAGACGCACAGAACAAAGTACGCCTAGCCAACGCTCATCAAGTCAAAGCATTCATGGCATCACCCTGGACAGTGGCAATCGCAATGCCAGCATTAATGACAAGACCCTTGAACTGACCAGCGCAGAGTTTAATACCTTGCAAGCGCTTATGGCTCATGCAGGAAAAATTGTCACCAAAGAAGAACTGACCGAAATTGCATTAAATCGAAAACATACGCGCTACGATCGAAGCATCGACGTACATATAAGTAGCGTTAGAAAAAAAATTGCAGCTCATCTTGGCGAAACAGAACTTATCAAAACCGTTCGCGGCTCAGGTTATATATTAGTGAACCAAATCGATGTTTAGTCTTTATTGGAAAATTTTTCTTGGCTTCTGGGTAACCAGCCTTATTCTTGGCAGTAGCGCCGTAATACTCAGTGACGCACTTCGCCAACAAAGCACCATTGATATGCAGGGACTCACGCCCTTAAAGCTCGTCGATCGATCGGTATTTATTGTACGCCGCTTACCCGATGAAATTGAAGAGTGGAAAGCACAACTAGCAGAAAACGACATTCATTTTCACGTTGCCTATGAAGAAAAAAGCCCTTTAAGCACGCCGTTATTTGACGATAACATTCAGCAAATGATTGACGCCTTAGATACCTCCATTTATCAAACGCAATCGAGCGTCACACGACTGCGCATTGGCCGTAAAGAGCGATCAATTACCGGCGAACAAATTCGCTTTGTACTGGATATGCCAGGCACCAATATTTTAAAAGCAAAAGCATGGGTTAATGATATAGGCGTGCAATTCACATTGGGGTTAGTGCTAAGCGCCCTTGTCTGCTTTGTACTTGCACGCTACCTAACACGCAATATAAAACAACTAAGTATTGCCACACGTGCGTTAGCCAGCGGTGATTTAAGTGCACGAGCAAAGCTTTTTAACTTAAGCAAAAATGATGAACTGTCACAGCTCGGCCTCGATTTTAACGACATGGCAACGGCACTTGAAACCAGTTTAGAAAATCAGAGACGCCTAGTACGAGATATTTCACACGAATTGCGCTCACCGCTTGCACGCCTTCAAATTGCACTAGAAATAGCGCGCCAAAAAGACAGCAGCAAAGAACTTGATCGTATAGAAAAAGAAGCTAATCGCTTAAATGATTTGATTGGTCAACTGCTATCGATGCCGGATGATTCAGCACCACTTAGCGACACTATCGACTTAACTGAACTGTTAGAGTCGATTATCGATGACTGCACCATTGAAGCCGAAGTCAAACAAGTTAGCTTATCGCTGCATACCGACTGCAGGGAATCACTGGTTGCAGCAACCGTTGTACAACTACATAGTGCGATGGAAAACATTATTAGAAATGCGATTCATTACACCGCGAATAATAGTCAAATTACTATCGAGCTCTCTTTAGTTAACAAACCGAATAAAGAGAGCGCAAACCAGTCTTTCGTTTTTGTATCGGGCTCTTACTTTCAAGTATCTATTAATGACTGCGGCCCAGGCGTCCCACAAGAAGATCTAGAACAAATCTTTCAACCGTTCTATCGTGTTGACAGAGCAAGAAATCGTGATACTGGCGGCTATGGAATAGGACTCGCTATTGTGCAGCGAGTCATCCAAAGACATAAGGGAAGTGTTAGTGCAAAAAACACTGAAGCCGGCCTATCGGTACAAATATTACTGCCGGTAATGATAAACGGTTAACGCAGCTGAGGTGCCGCCGCACTAACAACGCCCATAGAAAAACTCGCGCCTATTCTGCGAGCAAATTGTTCAAAAGGATTCGGCTGAACCGTGTAATCAATAATATTATCGATACCGACAACTTCACGCGCAACAAAACCGGCACTACCTAGGCCATCAATCAACCCTTTAGCTAACGCTTGCTCACCAGTCCAAATTAACCCTGAGAAAATTTCAGGGTCATCGATTAAACGCTCGCCACGACCCTGCTTTACGACATCAATAAATTGCGCATGAGTAACATCCAAGACTGAATTCCAAAATTCAACATCGGCTTCTTTTTGGGCCTGAAAAGAATCCAGAAAGGCTTTACTCTCGCCAGACGTATAAACGCGACGATCAACGCCTATTTTTTCCATTAGCCCTTGAAAGCCAAAACCGGCACTGATAACGCCAATAGAACCCACCAGGCTAGCTTTATCGGCATAAATTTGATCGGCTGCCACAGCAATATAATAGCCACCAGAGGCGCCTAAATCGGCAATAACCGCATGTAATTTCTTCTCCGGATACAGACCTCTTAAACGATGAATTTCATCGTTAATATAACCTGATTGAACAGGGCTTCCTCCCGGAGAATTAATAGCAAGAATAACAGCCTTTGAACTAGTTGCTTCAAAAGCATTGCGCAGTCCAGCCACCACGGTATTAGCGTTAGCTGGCGCACCAGCAGCAATAACACCATCAAGAGAGACTAAGGCAACATGATCGCCACCCGCAGAAGGAAGAGTTGCATCGCTTGGCATAAACGCAGCAACAATCATAAATAAATAGGCAAAAGTGAGAAACTTAAAAAAGATTCCCCAGCGACGCGCTTTGCGCTGTTCAATCACAGACGCCGTGGCGACTTTTTCTAAAATCTGCCATTCAGGTTTATTCAATGAATTATCGATAGCACTATTCTGACTGCCACTTTCACTTGATGAGTTTTTACCAAACAAAATTGAATCCCTCTCTTTTAACTACCGAACTAATAAACTAACAAACTAACAAACTAACAAGCTATTTCAATTAATCGCCACATCGACGCTTAACCTATGATTTTAGACTAGCGCAGGCCATTGCAACAACTGTTCCATGCGATCTATGACAAGTGATGGCGCATACTGTTCCAACACTGAGACTTCGTGCACACCGTAGCTCACAGCAATTCTTTGCATATCGATATTCGCAGCCATTTGCATATCATAACTGGTATCACCAATCATCACGGCTTGCTCGGCGGACATATTAGTTTCATTAAGCAACGCTTCAAGCATCATTGGATTTGGTTTTGATGCCGTTTCATCGGCTGCGCGGGTAGCAATAAACAAATCGACAAGATTATCCGCAGCAAGCGTCCTATCCAAGCCACGCCGACTTTTACCCGTAGCAACAGCCAATAAATGTCCCTGCGCTTTAAGCTTTTCTAGCGTTTCAATAGCACCAGGAAAAAACTGCGTCGGTCCATACTGCTTTTTTAAATAAGTAAAATGCGAAGAATAATGCTGGGAAAATTGTTCAAGGCCGCTTTGATTAATGCCTTCTTGCTCATCGAATCCATTATTATAAAAATGAGGAAACAACTTGAGAGCGGTTTCTTGCAAACCCAGACCAATCATCTGTGCACAGCGATTATCCGTTTGTGCAGGTAATTGAAGCGTGCTTATAGCCGCTTGCATCGCAGCAACAATATGCTCACGACTATCGGCTATGGTGCCGTCCCAATCAAAAATCAATAACATTTAATACTCGTATGAGTTTATTAGCGACGTGGCGCTTTAGCTTCTAATGTCGACAAGAAAACATCCCACTCTGGAGGTAATTCGCTCTGCACTTGCAAGCGACCGCCATCATAAGGAATATCAATAGCGCTGGCATGCAGAAATAAGCGCTTATGGCCTTGTTCAGCCAGCGCCGCATTCACTTCAGTGACACCGTATTTCACATCACCGCATAGGGGATAACCCGCCACTCGGGCATGCACACGAATTTGATGGGTACGACCCGTCACTGGCATAGCCTGCATTAAGGTGTAACCTGCGTAATGCTGTAAAACTTTAAACCCTGTTTCTGAAGGCTTACCATCGGGAGCGGCAACTACCATTCGCTCACCCGACTGCAAGGTGTTTTTCTTTAAAGGCGCTGTTACAGAATCCAAACCGACAGGCCATCGCCCCACCGCCAGCGCTGTATAGGTTTTATCGACGGTCTTATCTCTTAATGCCGCATGACAAGAAACCAACGCCGAACGCTTTTTCGCAATCACTAAGCAACCGGACGTATCCCGATCTAAACGATGCACCAGCTCAAGAAAGCGGCAATCTTCGCGAATTTGTCTTAAAGCCTCAATAAGACCAAGCGACAAACCACTGCCGCCATGCACAGCCAAACCTGCGGGCTTATTGATTACCATGAGGCTATCGTCTTCAAACAGGATGGCATCTGTCAACAAACGGGCAAAACTGGGCGAAACACCCGGCATCGGTTTTTTGGCCGTAAGGTGTACCGGAGGTATTCTGACGATATCGCCTTCACAAAGCCGATAATCGGGCCCAACACGGCCTTTATTAACCCTCACCTCACCCTTCCGAAGAATCCGATAGAGTCGTGAACGAGGCAAGCTTCGCAGCCTTGCCATTAAGAAATTATCAAGCCGCTGCCCAGCATAATCGAGATCGATCGTGACCAGTTCGACGCTTTTCTGCACTATTTCAACCAAGAACACACTTCCTGTCACTCTAGCCATGGCTAAAAGTAAAGAATGAATTAAAAAATCAAAGCAATTGAGGTACTTAAAGGATAATGTTACGATGACTTCTGCTTATTTTGGCTTATTTAATAAAAGCCAACAAACAGAGAGCTTATCAGATTTTTAAAGCCCTGTTTCATTGATTTAAGATCGACACAGTATAAGTATCGAATAATAAACCACGATTATTCAAATAATGATAATTCTGTGTACAAACGAACAACCCAGACAAGGAGGTTTAGACAAAGGTAGTCTAAACTAAAGCACTAGCAGCATGACCTTATGCCGTATCGCCCCCAAAGAATGAACTTTTTGGCCGCGCGGTAGCCTGAGGACCCACTACTGCTAAATGATATTCAAATGACACAAGTCATTTAAGGCGAAAGACTAAAACGGCGACTAGATACTCACCGCTAAGATTTTTCGAAGGCTAAGCAGACCCCTATTACGGTCTGGCATTGCCAAAAGTCTAAAAGACAACAGGCTATACAACGGGTCAGTAGTTTCCGCCCAGTAGTTGTCAGCCGTTTAATTACGGCTCAAGACCAAATAACTGAAGGGCCTCGCCAGTTAATACAGATAAAGCGAGAGCAAAGACACTAACGCCAAAGTAGCAACGGAACCGCAGCTTTGGATTGATTTTTTAAATATTACGTAGCTAACAGTGATAAAACTTTCGGCAGAAAGCACATATGTAATTTCTGCCCAAGCACATCGATAGTCGAATGACGAATCGAGCGAGTAATTCACCTTACCAAGGTCAATTACCAGTATGAACAGTGCAGACAAAGCGACGCTTATATCTAGCCTTGCTTTAAGTTATCACCCAGCGATAGAGGAAAGATTTTAGCCGGCGCTCCATCGATACACGCAGTTAGATGTATTGAAAGATTCCATTGAAGCATCACTAGTAATAGCGATTGCACATGGACCGCCAGCCAAAGCAGTGCAACGCACTGCCTAACAAAGAAGAAGCGCCATCGATGCGCCCTACTCCAGTTAAGCTGGAATAAGATAAGTATCGAGCGCACACCAAAATAGAAAATGACTTCGTTCGTGTTATCGGCCGTCAACCGCCGTCGAACCCAAGCCATGGTTTAATAACAGCCTAAAACTTTAAGGCAAACCCTCTACTTCGGTCTGCAGCGCCCAAAATAGCTCAAAACTAGCTATGGCGAACTAACAAATAAGCGGTGTGTTAACCCCTTATACTGTTACCTCTCATCACTAGCCACGAGTACTTCGTTAGACTTCAAACCCTTGCCGCTAGGTTTAACCCACCGTCTCAACACGTTCCTTCTTTCGCTTCTATTCTTTTCTGACTATTGAGCTTACTGCGCGAATAATCGCGATAGCTGCCCACCAGTGAAGAGAACATTATGAAACGCATGTTAATCAATGCTACACAGCCTGAAGAACTTCGGGTTGCCATGGTCGACGGTCAAAAACTGTATGACCTTGATATCGAAAACCGCACCCGCGTCCAAAAGAAAGCCAGCATTTACAAAGGTAAAATCACCCGCGTAGAACCCAGCCTAGAAGCCGCCTTTGTCGACTTTGGTGCTGAGCGTCATGGTTTCCTACCGCTTAAAGAAATAGCCCGCGAATACTTCTACCGTTCACCGCCTAACAGCCAAGGGCGAATGAAAATCAAAGATGTCGTTAAAGAAGGCACCGAAGTTATTGTTCAAGTTGAAAAAGAAGAGCGCGGCGGAAAAGGCGCAGCACTAAGTACTTTTGTTAGCCTCGCAGGTCGTTATATGGTTCTTATGCCAAATAACCCTAAAGCCGGCGGTATTTCTCGTCGAATCGAAGGCGAAGAACGCGACCAACTGCGTGATGCAATGGCCGATCTTGAAATCCCTAAAGGTATGGGCGTAATTGTCCGTACCGCTGGTATTGGTAAAAGCTCAGAAGAGTTGCAGTGGGATTTAAGCTACCTGCTAACCATTTGGGAAGCCGTGCAAGCCGCTGCCGAACCTAAACCTGCACCATTCTTATTATTCCAAGAGAGCAACGTGATTGTTCGCGCTATTCGCGACTATGTTCGCAACGATATTGGCGAAGTGTTAATTGATGGTGCCGACGCTTATCAAGAAGCCTCACAGTTTGTTGAAAAAGTGATGCCGCATTATGCGAGCAAAATTAAACAGTACAGCGGTGAAATTCCATTATTCAATCGCTATCAAGTAGAAAGCCAAATTGAAACGGCTTTTCAACGCGAAGTACACCTACCTTCTGGCGGCTCAATTGTTATTGATCCTACCGAAGCCATGGTCGCCATCGACATCAACTCCGCACGCGCAACACGCGGTAGTGATATCGAAGAGACAGCCCTGCAAACCAACTTAGAAGCAGCAGACGAAATTGCTCGTCAATTACGTTTAAGAGACATGGGTGGCTTAATCGTTATCGACTTTATCGATATGTCATCTAACCGCAACCAGCGCGCAGTAGAAAACCGCATGCGTGATGCGCTTGAAGCTGATCGTGCACGCGTCCAGGTCGGTCGTATCTCACGCTTTGGTTTATTAGAAATGTCTCGCCAGCGTTTACGCCCATCACTTGGCGAAACAATTGCGACTGTTTGCCCACGCTGTGATGGCCAAGGCACTATTCGTGATACTAAATCACTGGCGTTAGTTATTCTTAGACTAATACAAGATGAAGCACAAAAAGATCGTAGTGCAGAAATTCGCGCTATGGTACCTGTGGATGTAGCAACCTACTTGCTAAATGAGAAACGCTCAGCCATTCGCAAAATTGAGAAGACTAATAAATTACGTGTATTAGTTATCCCTAATCCAGCATTAGTTACACCGCATTATGAAGTTGTTCGTTTACGTGATGACGACACCGATGCCGGTGAAGTCGTGAGTTATGATCTTGCTCATGATGCAGAAGTTGAAGAGTCTATTCTGGATGTCAGAGAAATTGCTATAGAGCAACCGGTGGCAGCCGTTCAGCCGTCAAAGCTGACCCAGCAAGCACCGAATCGTCGTCCTGCAACGGCGCCCACTGCTGACGCAGCTGCAGTAGAGAAAAAGCCTAGCTTACTGAAGCGCATCTTAACGGCATTATTTGGAAGCCCAGCTAAAGAAGCGCCTAAACCCGCACAAAAGCCTGCCCGCTCTTCAAACAGAAACAGCCGTGGCAATAATAAACGTCGTCAAGATCAACGTGGTAATCGTGGTAATTCAAAAAATCGCAACGATAATCAAAATCGTAATAACGACGAAGGCGGAAGAAAGCCACGCGGCAATCAACAAGAGGCTAAAGCATCTGAGAAAAACAAAGAACGCCGTAGCGCCAATGACAACAACGAAAGCAATGATAGCCCTAAACCTCGCTCTAATCGTCGCAGAGGCGGACGTGGACGTGGCGGTGAAGGCAGTAACAACAATGCTAACAATACGACCAATAACAATGCTGCAGAAAAAACCCAAACTGATGCTGTAGCGCCAACCAGTGAAGGAAAAGGCAATGATTCGACGGACGCGCCAAGAAAGCGCCCTGATAATCAACGCGCTCGTTCATCACGTGGACCACGACGTCGTGGTGGAAAACGCAGCGAAGCTAGCAATGAAGCGAATGGCAATCAAGAAGCCGTCAGCGCTGATGTGAATGGCAATGTTGCCACTGATAGTTCTGCAAACGCAGCATCAACTCCAAGCTCAGCGCCAGTAACGGAAAAAACAGTTGCTAAAACGTCTGAACAAGCCGCTAAGCCGGTAGTTAAAGCAGCAGAGTCAACACCAGCTACAACTAAAGAGACAGCGCCAGTCACTAGCGAAGCACCAGCAAGTAAAACGGTTATAGCCGCTGAGCCAGTAGTTACAGAAGTGAAAGCCGTTGCTGAAGTAAAAGCAGCCCCCGCCACTGAAGCAGTAGCTAAAGAAGCTGCTCCTGCCAGTGTTGAAGCTGTAAAAGCGGCGCCAGTAGAAGCTGCACCAGTAGCTGCAGAGACAGTGAGCCCTGTAAGTGTTACCGCTGCAGATACTACTGAATCACCCGATCAACGCGCGGGAAATGATCCTCGTGTTAAGAAAGTAAAGAAAGCTGAGCATAAGATTGCCACTAGCACACTTGAGATTAACGTTAGCAAACCATTAGTGGCTGACGCTGCTGATTTGCCGGTTAAAGATGTAAATCGTGCATCGAATGATCCAAGAGCGAAAAGAACATCTTAATAGCGGCAGTTTAAGGCGAAAAAGGCCTTGCCAGATAAAAATGGCAAGGTATACTTGCGCCTGATTTTTTGGAGAGGTGGCTGAGTGGTCGAAAGCACTGGTCTTGAAAACCAGCGACGGTTTATCCCGTCCCAGGGTTCAAATCCCTGCCTCTCCGCCATTTAATAAAAAAACCCGACGCATGTCGGGTTTTTTTATGAGCTTTATTTTTACTGGCAAGCTAATCTAAATAACCGAATTTCTGCAAAAAAGTTTGTAATTGCGCAAACGTCTCTCGATACCACTCACCATCATTACGATTGCGATTAAAAAAGCCATGCCCTGCCGTTTCGTAAGCGTGCAATTCGCAGTAAGCCTGTAACTCATGAATCCGATCGCAATAAGCTTGCGCTGAGGCAAACGCCACAACCTTATCTTGCTTGCCATGCACAATAAAAGTCGGCACCGCATTCGTATCTAATTGATGATATGGCGATAGCTCAGCCTCTACATTGGGAAAGCGGTTAGCCAGTGCGGGATTAAATAAGGCCGCCGCATTGGCTCGTGTACTCACCCCACTCGCTTCACTATCAGCGCCACCCACAGCTTCCATAGTTGCCGTTGCTGCGGCAAGATAACCGCCTGAAGAGCCACCTGCTGCCACGATTCTGTTAGGGTCAACCGCCAAGTCTTCCGCATGCTCTCGGACCCAGCGAATCGCCGATTGGGCATCGGCAACTGCCTCTATCGCCCCGGTCTTATGGCGCCGGTAGACACGATAATCGGCAATCACTGCCACCATGCCTAGCTCACTCAACGCCTTAGCCTGAGAGAAAAACTGCATAACGCTGCCACCTCTTAGCCCGCCGCCAAAGAAAAAAACAATCGCGGGCCTAGGTTTTGTTATCGCCTCAGTCGCAGTCGTACTTGAATCGAACACATGCAATCTAAGCGATATATCATCAACCACTTTAAATGTGTAACTCTCGCTATCCGGTAAAGAATCAGGATTGGGTGCCAGCTCTCCATTAGCGGCAACAGCTAAAAAAGGGACTGAAGCGATTAGCCCAAGTAAAAAAATAAACGTATTTTTTGTCGTTATTATATTGATGCGCATATAAAGCCCTAAAATAATTAATTAGATAAAACTTAGCCGGGTTATACCCCTGCCGATTTAATTAAATTGATATCGACAGGAGAAAGCTGTGGGAAAACAGTATTGAGCTGCTGACGGTTTAACTGCCAATGCTGCGCTAATAATGCAGCAATCCATTCTCGGTTATCCGAGGTGGGTGCAAGGTCGCGGCCATCGAATAGACGACTTTTATCAAGACCGGGCCATTGGCCATAAACATGGCCGCCACTAATGGCGCCACCGGCTAGAAATAACGCGCTTGCTGTGCCGTGATCGGTGCCGCCCGTGCCATTCTCAGCCACCGTGCGGCCAAATTCAGTGGCAATAATCACCGCAGTATTTTGCCACTGCTCACCAAGGCCCTTACGTAAACTGGCGAGGCCTTGATCGAGCTCAGAAAATTTTCTCGCTAAGCGATTTGCCTGCCGCTGATGCGTATCCCAACCATCTAATTCAAGCATGCTGCAATCGGGACCGTTATCAGCTCGCATCAACTTACCGCAAGACAGCGCTAAATTAGCAAACTGATGATGGCGTTTAACCGCTTGCATATCGCCTAATTTTTCTTGTGTTTCAAGCCCCATACTAAGGCTTTGCTGCAATTGTTCATCACCGGCATACATACCTTGTAGACGATCGTAAAGATCCTCTGTCGACGGCGCAAACTTATCGGGATACCAAGTCTGTGATGCATGCTGCCCACGTAAACTAATCGGTAAACTATGCGCCACCGCTAAGGACTGTCCTTGGTAGGCATCAACCGCGCGATTAAGCCAACCACTCTCAGCATCAGCCTGATTAAAACCGGATTCTAAAATATCTTGAGCGCGAAAATGCGAACGGGTTTTAGCGCCTGAGCTGGTTGCCACTACAGTAATTAATTCTTTACGCTGATAAAGCTCGGCAAAGGTCTTTAACGAAGGGTGTAAAGCAAAACCTCGCTCTAATGGATGCATACCCTCTTTCACCGCGCTAACCAAATTTTTACGATGCTTTAATAATGCAGGGTCACCCATAGGTAAAACCGCGTGCAGCGAATCCATCGCACCACGCAACATAATCCATACCACTTTAGGGCGTGTGCCAGCGTTAAGCGCTGTGCTAGACGCCGCCAATAGCTGCGGGCTATGCCAGCAAACTAAACTGCTGCCTATCGCGCCTATAAACTGTCTTCGCTTCATGGAATTATCCTATAACGATTTTTTATAGCTTACCGTCGTTGAAACTTTCTGTAACACCGTTGAAACTCCTTTAACGCCGTTGAAACTCTGGACTCATAAATAACAAAGTCCGAGCCTGCTTAGCGCTTTCTGCGCGCTTAATTGTAAGCACTGTTTGCTCTGAAAGCGTATCGGCAAATAACTGCTCAGCTAAGGTCAACACATTAGTCGACGATTTTGGTGTAACGGCATTTAATTTATTGACCCAATCGATACGCTTCATTAACGCATCGGAGCCAGTCCAAGCGTCACTGTGATTCGAGTATCCAGCTGGTGAGCCAGCTTCAAAGGGCTGCTGCCCCATTTCGGTTAGGTGATAAATAATGCCTTTAAAAAAGTAACGCGGCTTATCGGGTTTAGCTTCAATAGCACGCAAAGTAGACACGACGAATTCGCGGGGTGTTTTAAATTTTTGACGCTCAGGCTGCCAGCTGCTGTCATGCTCAATTAATGTTGTCATCACCGCGTGGAGGTTACCATTGGTTTTTTGCCATGTATTAGCCATCGCATTAACCAAAGCAGTATCAGGATTATCACTAATAAAATACTGCGCTAACTTGTGCGAGACAAAACGCGCGGTCGCCGGATGGCGGGCTAAATCTTTAAGGATAAACTCGCCCTGCCGCACACCTTTTTCACCATAAATATTACGATAGCTTTTGCCTAAAACAAAACGCTTACCTGGCTCATGAAAGTTTTCGCGATACACAAAACCTTGCTGCTTTGCATCTCGAGGATGACTAACACTCCAACCACTAATCGCCTTAGCTAGCGATTGAATATCATCAATACTGTAACCGCCATCAACCCCTAGGGTATGTAGCTCTAATATCTCTCGCGCCAAATTTTCATTTAAACCGCGCTTGTTATTTTTTTTACCGGCTTTAGAACGCGGCCCTATGGAATAAGGATTATCCAGATAAAGTAGCATCGCAGGGTGTTTTATTACCGCAATTAATAAATCCTCAAACTGACCAAAAAGATTAGGCGCAATAGCCTCACGCTCAAGCAGAGGACCAAGCACATTTAATTGCACGGTACTGGTAGAAACACTAAAGTGATTAGAGAAGAAATCTAACAGTCGCATGCTAAACGGCTGCGAAGTCTGCACCGACTGCCAAAAGCCGTCGACTAACAGCGCTTTTTGCGTTTGCCGCATAAGCTTGCCATAGTTAGTCATTTCAGCGGCAGCCATGGATGGTTTTTTATTTTCCATCATTGCATCTGACGCCGCAGCCTGAGATTTACGACGCTGAGTTCGCGTCTTGCGATGCGCCGAGAACATCTCAAAGGCCGATGTAGTATTGGCAATTTGGTTATCAAATTGCAGGCTGGTCATTTGCTTAAACAACCAGGCTTTAGGGTCGAGAGCGACTTGAGCGAGCTCGTTAGGACGCGCGCCCAAACCAAAACGATTAACTGCGATAACCGCTGCCTGTATCATCTAGCTATCACCTTTTAACTATCACTCTTTAACTATCACCCTTGCATTTGTTCGAGTTCTAGCCCTTTGGTTTCGTGCACATAGGCAAAGATAAACAACGCCGATATTGTGGCACTTAACGCATAGAAGCCATAGGCGCCCGCTAAACCAACACCAGCCAACATTATCGGGAAGGTCATGGTAATCGCAAAGTTAGCCGTCCATTGGAAGAAGCCACTTACCGCTAGCCCTGAGCCACGAATCTGATTAGGAAACATCTCGCCGAGCATCACCCACATAACCGGCCCCCACGACATATTAAAGATAAAGACATAAGCATTGGCAGAAATAAGTGCCAACGGCCCCCACTCACCAATATCAAGATCACCGTTAGGCGCGACACCGGCATTTAAAAAGGCAACCACCATTAAGCCCAGTGCAACTGCCATGCCTATTGAGCCCCATTGCAATAAGGGTTTTCTTCCTATTTTATCAACCAGTAGTATCGTAACGATACAGGCGGCAATACTCACCGCACCACTAATGATATTAATGAGCAACGCATCGGCTTCTGAAAAACCAACCGCTTGCCAAAGCACGGCACCGTAGTAAAACACCACATTAATGCCGACTAACTGTTGAAATACAGCAAGGCCTATACCTATCCAAACAATTTTTCTTACTTTACCCGATGATTGTTCGATAAGGTCTGACAGTTTAGGCGCATGGTGGTCACTGGCTAGTGATGCGCTTATCTCATCAACTTTTTTACTGCCCGCCGCTGCACCATAGAGCTTAACGAGTACCGCCTGCCCTGCTTCGCGCTTGCCCGAGGCAATCAAAAAACGCGGGCTTTCTGGAATAAAAAACAAGGCAACTAAAAACAAGGTTGCCGGCAACAACTCAATCCAAAACATCCAGCGCCACGCATCAAAACCCATCCACAATTCAGCGGTAGATAGCCCCGCTAAATCGGCTAAAAAATAATTACTCACAAAGGCCATAAAAAGGCCCGTAATAATAGCGACTTGCTGAATCGTAGTTAATCTGCCGCGATAGCGTGCCGGTGCTACCTCACTAATATACGCTGGCGACATAACCGATGCCGCGCCTACAGCGAGACCACCAATAATGCGGTAAAAAACAAATTCAAGAGAACTGCTTGCAATGCCAGAACCCCAAGCGCTAACAATAAAAAATGCAGCCGCACAAATTAATAAGCTACGACGGCCAAAGCGGTCGGCTAAACGGCCGGCAAAAAATGCACCGACGGCACAACCTAAAAGCATACTCGCAACATTAAAGCCGGTTGCGGCACTGTCTGACTCAAACGCGGATTTAAGACCATCAATGGTGCCGTTAATAACCCCGCTATCAAAGCCGAATAAAAAACCGCCAATAGTGGCAACAATGCTAATTAGAATAATGAAAAAGGTATTGTCTTCGCTAGGTGCTGTCGTCAAGGTGTCTTCCTCTTAATTGTTATTCGATAGTAAGTTAATACAAAAATTATAAAGCAAAATGGCTTTGTTGTATAAACCTATGCTTACCATCATTACAGAAAAAAAAGCAAACGAGCTAACAATTCAATAATGTCGCTCAAGCTTATGCGTTAAATAAAATTGATTTTTCGCTTAGTTCGCCAAACCCCTAAACCTAACATCGATAAACCCATCAGCCATAAACCTAGGCCGCCCATCATCGGAATTTGCACACTGTCATCACAGGCATTACCAATGCCATTATTATCGCTATCTGATTGGTCATCATTTGCCAATGCAGGACAATTATCTATCGAGTTATCGACACCATCACCATCGACATCACCCAATTCTTGGTAACATAAAAAAGTACTATCGCCATAGGGCGGATTCAAAATACAAGTAGTACCACCGCTTGCGGTGACCCTTGAATCATCATAAGGATAATCATCACAAGCATCGCCCGCACTATCACTATCAATATTAGCTTGATCGGCATTAGCAATATTCGGGCAGTTATCAACATTGTTAGTTATGCTATCACCGTCATCATCAACCACTTCAATTTGTAAAACCAGCGTGTCACTTATAAAGCTAACTGGCGCTGAACCTTGGGTAACGATTGAAAAGTCATCGATATAATATTCTTTGCCTGAATTGGGGCTTGATGGTCCCTTAATGTAAACAAAAATATCGGTTCCCGCAGTGTTATCCACGGTGGAGTGCGTGTAGTTACCGCTTAACTGAACCCAATCTTGATTGGACGCCGTCACTGCAGTTGATACGTTAGTGTATACCGGCGATCCACCAACAATACTTTTAATAACGATTTGTGAAGTGCCCGAAACATTTTCACTTAATTTAACCCAAACTGAAAAAGTATAGCTCTGCCCCACCGTTAGCAAATCATCTAGGATCAATCTTGGACTGGAATAATTAAATGAACGATCACTAATAAGCAAACTGCTAGTACCTGACTTCGCCTCGGCACTCGACAAGCTCACCGTCGAGCCAAAAGAATACCAATCATTAAATCCGTCTTCAAAACTGGTTGCAGAGACCGCATTGAGAGTAGCAGGAATTACTTGGTAATCATTAAACGTAGTACTTACGCCACCAGCCGTTACGGTAAAGTCATAAAGACCATTAAATACTCCGTCGGGCGCATTCCACTCTCCATTACTGTTAAGCGTTTGCCCCGTCAACTGCGTCATCCACTGCCCTTTAACCAAATCAAACCAAGGCGCTGCCTCTGTCTTGACGCTCCAATTCTCATCATATAAAGGCGCATTACCGCGCCAATGCCCAGGGTCCCAAAATCCCCACATAATAAAACCATCGATATTTGGGTTTTCGAATGAGACTTCTAAAAAATCTTGAAACATCTGCTGCTGCTGTGCTGGAGTTAGCTGAGATTCATCGTCACGCGAATCAAATTCTGTTATTTCAATACTTAAACCTGTTTCGGCAAGTATATTGATTCGACGATTGATATCCGCTTTAGAAATATCAGTGCGCGAGATATGCGCTTGCACACCAATTTGATCGATAGGTGCGCCGGCGGCTAAAAGCGTATTAACAAAATCACGGTATTCAATAACCGCATTATCATTCGGCGCATTAACAATGCCGAATTCATTAATCGAAAAAGTGCTATTAGGTCGGATTGCTCTAGCACGAATAAAAAAATCGGCCAACGTAGATGCTTCGTTAGGATAAATACCAGCACCAGTAAAAACGGTCGCAAAGTAATCGTTGTGGATAGGCTCGTTCAATATTTTCCATTCAGAGATGGTTGGCCCGACACCCGTATCACTAAAGCGGCGAAGAATACCCGCCTCACTTAAGCGGTCGTTAATCACTGCCGAATAAAAAACACTGGGATCCGGCGATGCTTCAGGACGAAACTCTTCAGGTGTCGGCCATCGGTCACGCGGCCAGACCACCGATGCACCTGTCACCCCCAAACCATTCGACTGCGCCAAAGCAATAACAGAATCGGGAATAGCAGGACCATTAGTATTGTATTGCGTCCACTGCATACCTATAGTCGGCACAATATGATTAAAATTATCCCAAATAGCTTGACGGTAATTGACGGTATCGGTCCAAGTTGGGATATATCTTTCAGCTTGCGTACTCGGTAAATGCGGGCCTTGATTCACTGACACCGTTGTTAAGTCTGGCAACAGACCTCTCTTTTGCGCATCAGACATCGTATTAAATTCAGCTTCATTAACAGCAACTAGACGATCACGAATTTGAGTACCAAATTTAAACGCATGCTTTTTCATTTGTATATCAACAACTGCATCCGATACTGGGTTGCCATTAGTATCAATAATCTGAAGACTTAATGCCGTTTTACGATGCGAGAGGTCTTGTGCAAACGATGCAACACATAGACTCGATACGAATAGAGCAGCGCCTATTTTAAAACAGCGTAAAACAGAGAACTTATTATTCATTTTTCAATTATCCCTTCTGAAAACGACTTAAAACGAATATCAATGAAGCCAATGTGAATAATCCAATACTACCTACCATCGGTACCCGCAAGGCATCATCGCTTGTCGATGCCGCGGCTTCTTGCGCTTTAAAGAAAGACCATATTTCTCCATAGAGATCAAAGCCACCACCCAAATTCATTGAATGAGTAGCTCCTTCAACAACATGGTAACGGACTTCACGATTTTCATCGCAGCCAGTAAAAGTATAGGCCTGTACAGTTAAATTGCCCCATAACTGTGTATCAGCGTTAGGCGTTATCGAGCAATTAAAATTAGCCGCCCAATTCTCAGCGCTGGCTTGAGCTGACAAAAAAGTGGAACCAATCCAGTTAATATAGCCTCCCTCTATAGGAATCGTCGTATCGGCATCGCCATTCACTTGAAACACGGATACGGACGCCGGCGCTTCAAGCATAGACAGTGGCTCTAATTGCTGGCTAACGATTGGACCAATACCATTAAGTAACGATGTTTCCTTGGCCAGCTTGTTTGACATGCCCGCTCCATTAGATCGACCAATCGCAAATACTTTAGCCTGGTCAATCAGTGGTTGGTCATTAAAGCTATTCAACATCAGCTGAAAAAATTCAACATCATCAGCATCCGATTCACCACTGACATTCCATCGATTGTTGAAGCCCGAAGGAAACACGGCTATAAATTCATCACGATCAATTAAGTTTTCAAGTGATGGATTCAGCATATTCAAACCCTGCCCACCAGCACCATGAAAAAAGAACACTATCGGATAACTACTCTGGTTAAGTGCTTGAGGGTATCTAACCCAAAACTCACGCTGCACTGTCTGCCCTGCTACCAATTGATTCACGGTGCGCGCTTGTAGCGTTGTAACAGGAGGCGTCGGTGAACCTAAGTCAACACTTAAGCCAATAATACGATAATCAGAACTACTCACAATACCATTGGCGTTTTTATTACCCGGCGTCAATGAGAAGCTAGTCGCTAATTCGCTAGCCCAGCTAGCAGCAATTGCATTGCTAGAATCAACTAGAATCGCTGATGCATTGTCAGCCCCTCGCGCACCACCATTTAATTCATAGCTAGTATTATTAATACCAAGCGTTGCCGTTTCGTTAGGAAATAAATGCGCACTATAAGCGGTTTTAAAACCTATATTACTAAACTCAACCGCACCTGAACTATCGGACAATGAAAAATGTAATGTTTCATCGTCGGTAATTAACCATGT
>Ga0209196_1000116_pt1 | contig 62289 bp, 73 predicted proteins | sample COGITO_mtgs_1105_5_FD_184801 | JGI IMG/M metagenome (GOLD analysis project Ga0209196, IMG submission 184801) | Pelagic marine microbial communities from North Sea - COGITO_mtgs_110509 (SPAdes) (version 2) | ecosystem: Environmental > Aquatic > Marine > Epipelagic ... | reverse complement strand
TTCTAATGCCATATGTTATTATTTTTGTTCACACTCATCATTACGAGCATGCTACTATACTGCTAACTACTCCGTTTGTAACTGTAATTACTTGACTATTATCCATAAAGTAATTTCCATCTAAAACTCTAAACTCACCATTAACATCACTAAATACAGGATTGTTAAGCTCAGGGTAGGTGTTTACTTGAAATCTAAATCGACCAAAATAATAAGTTGCATTTGCTGTAGTACATCCTGTACCTGATGCAATTGATTTACCCTGGAAACTAGGTAAATTTGCAGGACAAGCCACCTCTAAATTAAATTGAGTAGTAGGACAAGTACCTAAAATTTCTATTTTTACGTTACTAGGTGTAGCACTTATTTTAGGTATAATTAAAAGATTATATTGAGGATCTGCACCTCCCAAAACATCATCTCCAGTATTTGTAGTAATTGTTTTAGTACTAGGAGTTCCAGGAATCCATGATGCTGGGCTTTGGTTTAAACCATTATAATAATTAAGGGTATATGTTTGTGGAGCAACTGCACATGGCCCTTGAGCATCTGGTAGACCTAATACAGTAAATGCATCTGCTACACCACTTGTGCTTTGTCTATTTCCATCTAATGGAGTTGACAATCTATTATAATATACACCGTTATAAAGAACTCTTATTCCATCAGGAATGTCTTGAGGTTGAAAGAAAATGCTTATAGCCCCTGTTGTGCTACCTGCAGAAAAATTTAATTCATATAATCCAGCACTACTCTGTGGTATTACAATTCCTGTACCACAAGCTATAGGGTTTGGTGCAGGATCATCACAAGATTCACAAACAACTAGAGGGCCTAATGAGCCGTTTAGTTGGTATCGGTATTCACTATTGTATTGATAATATCCATCTGGAGATATAATAGTTAAATCAGCATCATCATATACAGCTGTAGCCGTAACAAATGTAGATGCGTTTATAAATTTATTTACTGTACTTGGCATAATTTATTTTATTTAAGAGCATTCACAACATGCCTCTGTTGGGCTTGTTGCATCGTAACAAAATTGTAATGGTGTAGATTCTCTAAAGTCCCAAACCAAATACATATAATCCATATGTGAGCTGTATGTAAAATTAGCTGAATACTCAGGGAAACTTCCTGCTATTGGTGTTGCTGTATTCAACAAAGGAATTAATGTGCTTAAATCTGATTCATTATAATTCGTATTACTAGTTAAATACTTAAATTTATCTTTATTCACGTCAAACTCAAAAGTTTGACCTGCATTTTGTCTGTTTTTCATTGTAACAACTGAACCTAAAGCAGGTAAAGTCCCAAAAGAAGAATCTCCACTTTGTTCTGAAAATAATGACACCCCATCTGATTCTAAAACAACTGAGTTAGTGCTATAAGGACTTAAATCAGTTCCTAAAGACCATCTATATCTACATGTTGTAGTTAAGTTAACATCTCCTTCATTATTTATAACAATCTCTTTAACCGTTAATTGCTGTGACACAGGACAATTAAAGTCAATTTCTAATGTAACAGGATTTGCTACTTGAACAGGAGTTATAGTTACTGTTGCTTGAGTTGGATTATTTGCAGTTTTGTTAAAAGAAACATTACCATTTCCAGTAACGTCTTGGTTAACAACACTTGAACCATTCCATTCAATAGAAATGTTTAATGGATTATTAACTTCATAAACAAATAAAACAGTTCCTATTAATGTACCTAAGTCAACCACAATAGTATAAGGTTCTATTAATTCAGACATAATTAAAGTATATCCACAATCTCTTTCATTTGGTGGCTGAGGTATTTCTCTTAAATTAGAAGATAAAACAAATTCATTCATATAAGGATCAAATCCACCTAACTTTTGCGTTTCAAAAGCATCTACAAATAAATCTCTAAACCAAGACCTCATACCTACTTCAGAAATAACTCCTAATGAACCTCCTGTATCTCCTCTTTGCCCACTTCCTTTTAATTGAATAACAGAACTTCTTTTTGCATCAGTAAAAAATACATCAGTTCCATATGTAGAAAAACTTTCAGGGTTATTGCTAATACCAAATTCCTCCACTCTAGCTAGTTGAGTTCCTAAAACTTCAGGTACTGAAGTAATAGCTCCTCCTGCTGCAGCATCTGACAATAAATTCTTTTCTACAAGTAAAGATGATATTTTATCTTCTTGCAAAACCAATATATCTGTTTGCCTAGCATGCATAACCCTAATAGGGCCATAAGATGTTTCGAGTGTTTTAAAATTAGCTAACGCTAAATTAAATTGATTTAATTTATTTAAACCTGTTTCTTGATTAAAGACTCCACTATAAGTTACATCTCCAAATCTATTGGCCTCTTTGTATTGTTCTTCAGATACAGCCGTTACTTTGTCACCTAAACTTAATGTTGGCTTTATTAAAGCATCTAAAACAGTATTGCTTTCAACTCCATTTCCAAAGGTAAAACAATTAAAAAATGTTAAATCTACAATAGCAGGCTGTGAAATAGTTTGGTTTTGGTCAGCATCTGATGTTCCTGATAAATGAAATCCATTTGAAATATCAAATGTTTGTTCATTTTCATAATACAACTCATTATCTGAATCTAAAGGCTCTGTTTCAAATACCATTAATGATGTAGCTCTTTGAATTTCAAGGTCAATATTTCCGTAAGAATTTCTTTTGTCAGGAGAACTACAGTTAGGTGTACCATTTCGCATACCCATTAACTGTCTACCATCAGGATATGATGTAAAATATATTGTATTTGTACCTGCTACCGCTGAAGGAAAGCTTCCATTTGTATATAATGTTTCGTCAAAAATAGTTGTATTTATAGTATCATCAGAACCTGTTGTTACACCATTTGTTAAATCTATATTGTCTCCTAAAACAAAGTCATATAAACTATTGTAATCATCTCCTGATGTAAATCTTTTATCATACTGATAACTACGACCACCACACTTACTTCCTCTACTTCTTCTATTTGCACGAATTTGAATTCTAACAATACTTCCTGCAGGTATAGTAAACGGAATAAATACATCAGTAGGGCCTGTAGTATCTGGATTGTCAATATAAGTTTCTACCTGTACAGCACAGTAACCTCCTTTACAACTATTACTTTCTTCAATAAATGCATTTTCAGGATAACTTGCTGAAAAACCACTAGGTTTTAATTGCATATATGCACCTGCTAATTGTCCACAAGGAGGGCTACCTGCTATAAGATTTCCATCTGCATCTTTGTCGCAAAGAAAATCATCTGTTTCTACTCCAAATCCTAATACTTTTGTTTTCGCACAATTTGTAACTGCACCATTACTATCTGCTTTTACATAAAGTATTTCATTATCTTTTACTTTGTCTCTATTGTCTCCTTCAAGTTTAAAATAAACAACTCCTGTCTCTTCTTCTTGAAAGAAGATATTAGAATAAATAGTTCTGTAAAGTCCTTTAGACTCTTTTATAACAAATTTATATTTAGTAGCCCAGTAAGGAGGATAGCTATTTAATTCAACCCTAATGCTATTTTTTGTTACTGAATTGCTACAAGGAATATATACTGTATTATTAGTATCAACTAACGCAGTAGTGCTACGCCCATATTCATCCATATAAACAATTCCTATTTCATAATCTCTATTACTATGTAATGATTGTCTTGAACCATCTTTTGAATATAATCCAGTTGCATCAATAGCCCCTAAATACTCATAGGCAAATATCCCCATTGGAGTTGCAGGATTTTGCGTTTGGTCATATTTTTCAAATTTTATAGCTGGTAATATAAAAGAAATATTATTACTTCCTTGTGATGCTTCAATTAATATACCCTGAGGTGTTCCGGTTAAACCAAAACCTACTTGTTCCCATTCAGATTTAGCGGATATTCCACAGTTAAAAACATCTGTTTGACTTGTTCCAGAAGTGCAATTACTCACACAGCCTGAAACAATTGTTGAAAAACAACTTGAATTAGCAATAGAAACAAAATCACTTACAGCAGCCACAAATTCTGTGCTAGTAGCTAAAGCATAAACACTTGAGTAATTTTGTTGTAAATTAAACAAAAAAGTTCTGTCAAAACTATTTTCAGGCTGTGTACCATCATTATAAGAAGCATCTCCACTATATGAAACGCTTTCATATTCAAAAACAACTCCTATTTGAGAGCCTTCAATTAAATCTAATCCACCAAAATCAATTGTTATCTTTGCATTAGAAACATTATTTGTTCCTCCTTGTATTGTATAATCAAAATCACTAATTAAACCTTGTATTTCTTTTGCGGAAAGATTTTCTTCTACTAATGATAGGTTGTAATCTAAGTAAATATCTTTACCTGATGAACTCTTAATATCATATCCATCAACATAATTACCATACATCAACCTATTACCCATTATTGTTTGAGCTTGTGCTTTTTTAGGAACATTATCAAATAATCTCAATAACTGAGCTTCAGGAAGTGTTGTAAATATTTTCTTGTTTGTAAAAGATAATGTTTGTTCAGCGTTATCTAACCAACCTTCGTTTAATTTGTTAAATCGTTCTATTACATTTACTGTTTGACTTGTGCTGAATTTAAACACAACATCTAAATCTTTTACATTTCTCCCACCTGTATTAAAAGTTACATCTGTTGTATTAAACACATTTAACATCCCATCATTATCATAGGTTTGATAATTTATTTTAAATGGGCCAGGAGTAAAAGCTACTTGACTAAAAGGCGATAAAGCTGAATATTCGCCATCTTCATATTGCCATCTATATGCAAAACTTAATAAAAGTTCCTCCATATAGTTTTCCCCTCCACCTAATTGATAGTTATTTAAAACAGGTGCGTTTAATGGAGGTGCTACAATAACACCAATATCTTGTTCTGTTATTTGATCAACTGTAGTAAATGAATTTGGTTGTAAGTAATTTCTTTTTATATTTATTTTTCTAGGAGGATTTAAGTTATCCGTAAAAAACAAAAGGTCTCCAATTAAATTTATACCATTTACTAAAAATTTTTCATCAAAATTTAATAAAGAAGTAGATATAACATGATAAAACAAAACAAATGTTCTAGTATTATATGATACTATCAAATCTACTTTACCTGTTGATGAATTAGTATTTGCCTTGTCAGTAACAAACCAGTATATAGTTTCATTAGCACCATCTTCAAAAGCACCAATACATCTAGCAGAAGAACTTAAACTTGAGTTTTTAAACTCTAATTCTACAATAAGTTCGTTTCCTTTTGAATTTTCAACTGCACCTATTTCAGTTCCTTCTGTAGAACCTAATCGTATATTTAACGCATCTACATATTGGCCTTGAGGAAGCAATCGTTCATCAATGCTTTTATTCATTTTACCTGCGACAAAGTTCTTTTGAATTTTAGCCATATTATTTTATCCACTTATTTTGTCCCCTTAGATTCATCAATAATCTTCCTGGGTGTATATTGCTCAACCTTAATTTTGAATTCCTTAGAAGAGCTGATTTCTCTTTTCTAGCTCTATTTATGATGTACTCTTGTATACCAAATTTACTTTGAAGTATTACAAACTTTATATATGAATAAATAAACTCTTCAAACAACTTATTAACGCTTATCTCAGAGTCTACTCCACCTTCCATACCATCTGATACATACTCAAGAACTACCAACTCATCTGCCATATCTGAACTAAAGTTAATAACACCACCTTTTTTATTTATTTTAAAAGTTGGATTTGCATTTGCTGTTTCTGTATTTAAACCATACCTAGCACCAACAGGATATTCAAAATACCATAAGCCATTATAAAAATACCCTTCTTGTCCGTTATATTGACTTTGTTGATTTAAGTATATACTTTTCTTACCTTTTGAAATTCTATCTAAATCTAATGTTGAAGTAGATGGTTTTAATATATTTCCATCGTGGTCAAATAATATTCTACAATTATTATCTTGTAAATAAGCATCGCTCCAATTTGTTTGAATATTCTCAGTAAGAGGCATTAGTGTACCATTCTTGTACAAAGAAATCCTAACCCAATTAACATAATCTTGTGGTAAAACATATCTTAATGTATCACAAACCTGTAGTTCAAGAATTTTAATTTCTTTAAGAGAATCATAATTTAATTCCTGAATAGCTCTTTTAGCATGAAATATTATATTATACCTCTCAACGTTGTTTATTAGTTTGTCATTCCCAACATACATTAACATAAAGTTATTTACAATGTCATTTAATGTTATATATTGATATGAACCCCAATTTGCATCTTCTGAATTTGGGTTTCCATTGTTTTCGTAATATTGATAATCTGTTAAATATGCCATAATCTATCCTTCTTGTTGAGTTGCTTCGTTTTCTTCTGCTTTTCCAAATTGAACCAATGCTCCTTCTCTTATAGACATCCCTGCATACTGTAATATTTTATTTACAATATTAGGCTCATCTGACAGCGGTAATTCAAAATCCTGATAATCTGCTGCTGTTTCATCAAAACTAGGGTCTCCACCAGTAATAATATTTAAATAAGTCCAATTAGGATCTTTAGGATATCTAATATACTGAGAAACAAGTGTTCCTGCTGTAGTTATTGTATCTGGATAAACTGTAATAGTATTTCCTAAATCAACATTATTTGCACCACCTAAAACATATGCAGGAAATGTAAGACCTGGGCTTGTTAATGGAGATGAATTTAGGTAAAATATTTTATTTTGAGATACTCTTTCAACTTCTGTAATTCCCTTTGTAGTCACAATACTGTAACTAGTATTTAAAAATGAGCCACTTAAAAAATTATTACTTGATATTGTCAATTGGGTCTCACTATCTACACTTACTACAAAAGCGCTTGCTCCAGAAAAAACACCACCACCTGTAGTATTAGTTATTAACTGACCTGATTTTACCTGACCTCCTGTTACAAAATTTGCGGCTGAATCAATTAAAGTTGTTCCTGTTGAACCAAAAGTTATTGTACCTGTTGCTGTGACATTTGGATAATAATTAACTTTATTAATTAAATAGTAATCTTCAGGTAAATTAAATAAATTTATACCTGTGTTTATTAATCCTTTTGTAGATGAAAAACTATCTATTACTTCAACTATTCCTTTTACTAAATCAGCATAACCTTCACCTGAAACTCTAGCGTTTTGTTTTACAATTTGGGAATTATATTGGTAAAAATAATCTTCAAAAATATCCAATTGCGCTTGCTTTGCATATAGGTTAAAATCATTGGGTGTTATATACCCAAAATTATTTTTATTTGCAATAGAAAGAACCGTTGCTCTTACTGTATTTATTAAACTCATACTATTTAATCTTTTGACAAAGATACAAAAAAAGGAGCTTCATTTTTTTGTGAAGCCCCTTTGGGGAATAAGCTTATTTTTTTTATTGGTTATAGCTTGTCTTCCAATATTCTTAATACCTCTATGCCTTCATCACTTTGAAGAAATGATGCTAATATAAATAAAGGGTCTTCACCATAAGGAACTGTAAGTAGTTTCTTTTTGTTTCCTTTTAAGTTATAGTAAACGTCTTTATTGTTTTTTAATATCAATAAACTTTCTGCAAAAAATTTAGCACATTTATTCTGAAGACTTAATAAAGGGTCATTAATAGACTCTAAGAAATCTTGTGGATATCTTTGAGCAAACATTCTAACATCACGTTTTAGTTCAGCTGATGTCATTTTTTCTACTCTTGCACCTATTACAACTCTAGCTATCGTTTCTAACATCTCAATATCTAACTCTTTTGCTGCCATCATAGCCTCTAAAGTTAAATCCATATTGTCAACATCAAGAGCTGCGTCTTTTTCTTTGTCAACTTCAACAAATATGTTACCATTTCCTGGATGATAAGCTAAAAATTCTTGTAGTATTTGGTTTTGTTTTGGGACTTGTAAAAATCCATCTTCAAAAATAATAGGTTCTAATATAACATTACCATCTTGCTCTTCTTCAAAAATACTTTTTTGATTTTTAGCATAACGCATAGATCTGTTTTGTCCAGTCTCTTCGTCAAAATATAATAATGCACTTCTTTTTGTATTCCTTGATGGAATTGTGTAGCTCAATGGAGCTTTGTCTCTGGTAAGCTTGTAGCTTTTATTTACAAAAGCTTCTTTCTTTTTTTTCATTTTGATTTGATTTAAAGTTTATAAAAAAAAGGAGAGGGCCGCTATGCGACCCAAGTCCTTAATGTAATCATCTTATTTGAATAAGAAGAAGTTGTTAGCACCTAAAGTACATAAAGCTCTTTCAGATAAGAAGTTTACTTCCATAGCATCTAAGCTAGAAGTAGCTGCTCCACCTGCTGAACCTGTAATCCAAGTCTTATAACGTCTGTCTTCAGTTTCTGAAGCTCTGTAACGTACATGTAAGAATGGTCTTTTAGCGTTTTTACCTAACACTTGGTCATATACTGTAGTAGAACCTGCAGGTACAAGTACCCCATTAATAGCTCCACCTACTAAACCTCCACGCATTGTAGGGTCGTTAAGATATTTCCAGTCTGTTTTGTAAAAGTCATAACCTCTACGGAATCCTGAGAAACCTAAGTTAAGAGCCATTTCTTCATCATTGTCAAAAAGACCATATGATGTACCACCTGCTCCATAAGAGTTTTGTGATGCCAACATATCATCAATATCAAATCCAAACTCTCTGTTTAAGAAAATAACATTTTCTTCAATAGAACCTTGCTTGTCTAATCGCTGAATAATAGCATCAAAATCTGCAAGAGCTGTTGGGTTACCACCACTCCATACATTTCCTCTTTCTTCAACTACATAGAAAAGTCCTTCTGAACCTTTGTTACCTACACCACTTGCTACACCTTCAACAATTGCTGCTGCTCCTGAAGCTGCTTCAGCTGGTACTGCTTCAACCATAGCTGTTTCTAGATAGTCTTCAAAACGAAGTCTAGTTTCATGCTCTGATTTCATATACCATAAGAAACCTGTTGCTCCATTTTCAGTTGTAACTTCAATCCATCCAATCTGCGCCATGTCAGAACCACTTACTGCGTAACGGTCTTTAATGATAATTGGAGAATTAGAGAAAATCTGATCATCAGCTTCTAATTGACCCTGCATTCCAATAGATCCTTTCTGGAATTCTGAACCATAAATAAATAAAGAACATACTACTGCTGCTGCAACTCCTTGACCTGCTGCTTCATAGTAAGCTACATCAATTGTTCCAGCTCCTGTATTAACTGCTGTTACAATAGCTTTGTTGCTAAGAACTGAACCTGCTGTGCTGTCAGATAACATAATTGTTTGTCCAACACGAATAGCAATAGAACCAGCTCCTGGTACTAAAGTATCTCCAATTGTTAAAGTAGCTGTTAACTGTCCTGCTGCTGCTGCAGAAGTTACGTTAGTATACTTCGTGTGTAATCTTCCTTGTTCTGCCCATTTAATAAGGTCAGAATTAGAAGGCATCTCAGCACCAACCATTCTTAAGAATGATGCTACTGTTCTGTTTCCATAACGTTCAAATTCTTTTTCGTAAGTATCTGGAAGATACTGATTTAAGAAATCAAAGTTAGTAATATAATTTGTCTGTAATAAGACTTGTTCTGAACTTGGCTGCAAGTCAAAACCTGGTACTGCATCTACTGCCATAATTTTTGTTTTAAATTTTTAAACTTATTTTTTACTTCTAATTTTTAATCCTCTGCCGCTTGTATCTGAAATTTGCCTAGCTTTAAATCCACCTTCTCCAATCACTTGGGGAGTTTTTCTTACCGACATGTTGACGTTTTTACTTTTTTTACTAACATCACCTATCGCATCAGACTTCCCTTGCTCATAAAAATAATTGGCAAAACGCTGAGGATCCATTGCAGCAGCTAATGCCGAATGCCACCCTTTAGCATCTTTAATTAAACCATTATCATCAACATACTTGCCAATAAAATTGTTTAAATCGCTTTGTTTAGACTTCATTTCAGCAGCATCGCCATAAGAATAGTTTACGTTTTTATCTCCTACATTGAACTCAAAACCTTTGAACTCGGAATTAAAAACTTCACTTGTTTGTTTTTTGAAAAACTCACTTTTTCTTTTAGCAACTTCTTCAGCTGACTTTGAATTTTCTATATAACTCTTGTAAGCTTGTATATCTTTAGCTTGTTCTTCAGAAATAGAACCCCCACTTGACTCAAGAGGAACTCTGTATTTTTCTTTTAACTCATTAAGATATGTTTTTGCTTTTGAAAGTTCTCTTTTTTTAGCAATATTCTTTTTCTTTATCTCTTTTTCATCATCTAACTCTTCATCATATGAAAACTTTTCTTCCATTAGATAATAAATGTCTTCACTATCTAAGTCTGATTCAGTTAAAGAATAGTACTCTTCTAATACCTGGTCTTCATTTAAGTCATCGTAATTTTTATTTACTTTTACGAAATCTTCAAATCCACGCCCTGTAGCTTTTTTATAATCTAAATATTTAGAAACATCTTCAGGTAAATCTTTTGCTTGCTCTCTTTCAACAAACAAATCATCTACAGATGATATATCTTTATTATATCTGGTTTTAATATATGAAAGAACATCTTCGTCTTTTAATCCGATATCTTCATTTATCGGTTCTTCATCTACTTTATTTACACTTGTATCTTCAACAGAAGTAGTTTCTACCTGTGTTAATTCTTCATCATGTTTTTCAAGCAGTTTTGCTTCTACTTCCTGAACAGATTTTTCTGTTACAGGGTTTACTTCTTTTACTTTAAATTCCATTTGATTTTATTTTTACAAAGTTAATATTTAATTATTTTAATCATCTAGGCTCAAATTCAGCAAGATCAAAACCATCAAGACTATCTTCGTTAGATTCAAAACTTACTGATGGTAGATTATTTTTTCTTTGTTCTATTAATTTAGATTGCTCTGTATTAGCTTGAGATATTCGTTTAGATTTAGCACCTTCTCTTTCATCTTCCCTTTTCTGTAATCCCTCTTGTTGCATTTTAGCCACTTCAACATCTACTCCTTTTAATTTCATTTGTAATGAAAATTCAAGATTCATTAACTCAGCTTTTATAGAAGCTTCACCCTGCATTTTTTGAACACCAAATTTCATTTTAGCTTCCTCTAATTGAATTAGAGCTTTCTGTTCCATTACAAATTGTTGCATCTTAGCTTGAGCAGCCATTTGTTGAGACTGTTGATTTATTTGAGCTTGTTGTTGAGCAGCAGCAGCTTTTTGTTCTTGTATAGTGTCTTCTTTGGATTTTCTTTTTAATTTTAAAACTTGATTAGCTAATTTTATATTTCTTATTTCACGAATATCAATAGCATCTTCTAAATTTATAGAATCTCTTTGAAGAGCCATTTGAATATTTTGTTCAAGCATTTTTCTTTCCTCTTCGTCTGGTTCTATTTCTATAAATATACCAAAGTCACTTAAATATAATTTACTAATCTCATCAAGTATCCCTACATTAAACTTACCTATTTGATTTACAAATTCTTCTTTAAAATCAGAATACTCTAAAACATCAGCAATTCTACTAGATAATGCAGTACATAACCTTTGTGTTATTTGAAGTCCTGAATCTAATATATGTCTTGTTGCGGTGTTACTACTTAATGCGGCTAACTTTTGTAGTCCAACTAAAGAATAAGAATCAGGAGTTGAGCCATCTCTAGCTTCATTTAATCCTGTTACATCCCTTAACATTTGCATGTAATGATTATATGTTCCAACTAAACTTTGAATTTTGCCTTGACCTGAACTACTGTTTAATTGTTGAATAGGAACTTTTGCTTGGTTATAATCTCCATCTTGAGTATAGCTTCTACCAATAACACTACCTGTTTGAAAAAACATTCTAAGTGCATCCTCTGGATTATATGCTTGTCCAGTTCCTAAATCTACTTCATTAAGACCATCTGCATCTATAAATACACCATCTGGAACAATTCTAGATATTACTTGTTGAAGTTTTAAATGAGTAATCTGAATTAAATCTGCAAACGTAATCATACGCCTTGTAAGTGATTCAAATACACCTTTATACATTCTAGGCGCACAAGCTACATATTCAGGATATACTTCCTGTGATGCTGATTGAGGTCTAGCCATGTTTTCAGCCATCTGCCATTTTAAAAGTATACTAGTACCCATTACCATTACACCTTCATACCAAACATCTATGGTCTTAGATACCTTTTCAAAATTACCCTCCTCCATCATTTCATCTGTAGGATTAAAAGTATCTTCTTTTTCAATTACTTTTTCAGCTCCAACTGAATTTACTTTTTTCTTATAAGTAAAAGTGTGAGTTGTTTTGTAATTAAAAAACAATACCGTAGCACTATCTTTACTAAATAAGCTGTTGTTGTAATATTGAGCTGTATTATTATAATCATACCAACTTTGACTGTATTTGGATATTTCATCCATATCCTGTCTTGTTAAAGTAGTATCTATTTTTTTTAATTCTGTAATTGGAAGTGTTTTAATTTCACCCCAATAAAAACAATCATCAAAATGAGGATCTTCAGTATAGCTATAAACTACATTAGCTGGATCAACATATTCTATTGATATACCTGAACCTGGTTTAAATGAGTTTTTACAAATACTTATTCCTAAAACAGTTTGATCGTAGTATAATTGTTTTTGTATTTCGTAATATCTATTTTCAGCTAAAACAGTATTGATTGCTTCTTCTGAAGCTATTTCAATAGAAGGCTTATACTTAAGCTGCATATGTAATGCCAACTCTTCTGAAGTATTTGGAATATCCTCTTCTGATGTAGCAAATACATCTATACCTGTTTGCTGCTGAATCTGCTGCATAAGAGGTTTTGCTAACATATCTTTTTCTAAAGCAACTTGATATTGGCTTCTTTTATCCAAAGACATTCCATCTTGCGCATAGGAATTTATTTTAAACATCCTATCGGCCATTCCGTTTACAACAATATCTACAAACTTGGGAATAATAGGTACAGGAGTCCAATCAAGATTTAAATAACTTAAATCTCCATCTATTGCAAGTTCATTTTTATATTTAGCAATTGATTGTTCTCCACGAGCATATAGTCTTAATCTATGGAAATCTGCCCATTGATTATAGAATCTACTTTGTCCACCATCTTTCCTGAACCATTCATATTGAATAGCCTGTCCTATTTGTAGTCCAAACTCAAAAGAATCTTTTTCCTTGTCTGAAACAAATTGACTAGGAAATCCAGTTGCGTTTAACGTGATTTTTACATCCTCCATTTATTGTATAATTTGGCTATAACTTCCCTTATTGTCATATCTTGCAAAGTTAAGTTTTATTTTTGATTTCTTTTTAATGGGTTGGTAGAGATTCTTTTGTGTAGCCATTATAGCTAAACCTGAACTTATTGACGCATCAAATTTTGTTCTATTGTTAATATCAAACCTTGCCCAGTCTTCTAATGTTCTAATAAAATACATTGAACCTATTAAATCAGAGTCTCTAAAAGCACCTGACAAATCAAATCCCACATGTTTTTCAATATAAGATTCTATAGCTGCTGCGTGAGCTTGTTTTATATCTTCAGAACTGTTTGGCATACCACCTAATTCTTTTTCTGTTTTAGAAAGTTTTGTGTAAATTTTGTCAGGTCTATTCATAGAAAACCCCCTGTACCCTCTATTTTTAAAATGATATAATAAACGTGGTTTGTTATTTTCAATAAGAATAGGCATTCCATAAAATACACACGCCATTAACACATCTTCAAAAAATATTTCAGCTGTTTGAGGTCTTGCTATGTACTCTAAAAAAAACTCATTAGTTGGCCCTTCATCCATATGGAATTTTGTCATACCATGTAATGCACCATTTGACCCTCCACCACCAACAGTCCCTGATATATCATAACTGTCACAACCAAAAGCTCCCATGTGTTCATTTCCAGGATATTTAATTCCGTTTTTAAAATAGTATTGATTTTGTAATTGTTTATTTGGAGTCCATGTAACATAAAATCTACCCCTATCATTTGGAGAAAAAATAACTTCTGTATCTTGTATTCCATTTTTCCAAGAAAAAGAACCTCTTGTTACAAATCTGTCTTTTATTAAAGAATCATTGTAATCTATTTGTTGATATAACTTCTGTAAATTAAATAAAGATTGTTTGCTTTCATCTCTAAAAGCATGTGATTCTGTTCTTGGAAATTGTCTATAGTATTCGTTTAATCCATCAGGGTCAGACTTGAGTCCTTCAACTTCATTATTCCAATGATCAACAACTCCTTGGTCTATAACCTCTCCTAAAGGGCCTTCTAATTCTTTTAAAGGTTCATCAAATACAGGATGCCCATATATATCAATAAATCCTTCATAATTCCATTCCATAGGGATGAAAAGTGAATATAGTCCGCTTTTGGTTTGACCATTCTTGTTTCGTTTTCCCACATCGGAATCTAAATACAATTTTTTAAAATTACCTCCTCCTTTTTCAAGAGAATTTGAGGTACTTCCCATCATACATTTTCCAATAATTCTAGAACCTAATCTAAGACAGGTTTTAGTAACCCTCCAGTTATTTAATATATTATCAGGTCTTTCCCATTTCCCACTTTCATCGTGAGCAAGTATTTTTAATTTTTCCCCATCGTATGAGTTGTCCCCTGTGTTTTTCCAGTCAATGGTGGTATCGAGACCTTCGAGTTCCTCAACGGCTTGATTTTGATCAAGTTTCTTTCTGGTAAGTTTGGATGCTGGGATTCTATACGCAAGCTCCGTCTTCGGCCTGTCCATTCCGTCTTGGATTGGTTTGAAGAAGAACGGATAGTTGAGGGATATTGGTACGACCTTATCGGTGAACATCTTCTTAGCATCCGACCCTGTTTTTGACAATATGCCAAAACGTGAGTCACGTGAGGTGGTTGCTGTATGCACGAGTTCTGATGAGGACATAAACGAAAAGCCTGAACGCCTGTTTTTAAGATAGCACATTCCGTATGAACGAACGTCCGCTTTGCATGCCTCCCAAAATATATAGAATAATCTATTGGACTCTCTAAAGTCTGGCTGCCCAATATCAATTTTGGTCCAGCACAAGTACATGTAATGAGAGCCAGTAATATAAGTAGGAACGTTTTTGTTATTAAACCAAAAACCTTCTTCACGCCTTTCAAACTCTTTGTCAATATAGTCATACCATTTTTCTTTAAAAGTATCAGGATATTTTTCCCAATCAAATACATTTTTAATTTTACTTAACTCTTTAGGATATTCTAATTTACCCCAATAATTACCTTCAAAATTATAAACATCTTTTTTTTGAGGTAAAGCAATTTTTAAGTTTTGTATTTCATATACTTCATCAATCGTGCCATCTTTAGAAATAACAACTATATCAAACTCCTTGTTATATCCATACTTCCATTTCTTAGATTTATTGTAAGACTTTAATACCTTTTGAGGTATAACATTTTCAAGTATTTTATATAAAGTTTGTTTATACATTATTTTGACCTTCCTTCAGCAAACCCTTTAAACGATGAAGCTTTATTATCTATATTATTAGTATCAAGCATATTGTTTTCTTCTTCAATTTTTGTTAAAATTTCAAAAGCATCAAATATAGCTAACTTCTTAGACGCTGCTGCATTTTTTAATCTATCTGCTGCAATATCAGGAGATAACCCATCTAAGTCTTTTTTTAAAATACCTTCATTAGCAACTTTAATAAGTTCTTGTACAGCTTTTTTACCTGCTTTTATAATTTCTAATTTTAATTCAGTATTGTTCATAAAACCATTGTTATATTTTTATCAAACATTCTATATAGTTTTTCACCATCTACATTAAATTCATATTCACTATCTGGCTGAAAAGAAACTTTATCGCCTTTATTAATACCCTTACTAATTAAGTACTTATTAGGATACTTAACTAAGCCAATTAATGGCTCTTCCTCTGCGTGAGTTTTAAGGTAATGATTCCCACCCTTTTCAATAGGTTTAATCATGCAGTATTTAGAATGAGCTTTCCATTCTCCATTTTGCTTATACATAAAAAACTGATCGTTGTCTATAAAAAACAAATCGTCCTTAAAGAAGCTTTTTCCGCTCTTTTCTCTACCCTGCATATCATTGTAGTACTTAAATACATTATGATGCACTAAAAGGGTGTCTCCTGGCTTTATAGGGCCTGTGTAGTTTATCGGAGTTTCAACAACTATTGCGTATCGATTAGATACAGTATGATCTTCTTTAGATGAACTTGTTATTAAATTAACATTTCCAATCTTTATAGTGTTATCATACCTTTTGTTATTGCTCGGTTTTACAATAAAATTAAAAGGTGATTTCATTCAAAATTTATATTATATTCAATTGATATTGGCATATTAGAATTAAACTCTTTCCAAAGGAATATTTCTCCTTTTTTGTTTTCAATCCAAATTTTTATAGAATTGTTTTCTTCTATATGCTTTATCAAATGTATACAATAATTTCCATTTAAAATATCTTGACCTAATATATAGTGCATAGCACTAGACTTATAGTCTGCTCCTACTGAAATTTTTCTTATATCCATTTAATTTAATTTTTATTTTAATTTTAGAAACAAATCCCTATAGATGTTACCAAACCTGTATCTGGGCCTGATATTGGTATTTCTATGGTAAATTTACCTGAACCTGTCCCATTAGAGTTAAATTGTCTTCTTCCTCCACCAAATAAAGGAGTAGTTCCAGCAGAATCTGAATAAACAATATCTCCTACAGCTGGGAAAGCACCACTACCATTATGGTAAAAAGTAGTATTAGAACTTGTAATAGTACAAGGATTTCTTGGAGAAGAAGTATTACTAAGAAAAGACGTAAGAGCATTTTGCGATCCGTAATCTCTAAAGTTTAGTAACTGATTCTTACTTCCTTCGTATGTTGAATTAAAATAACTAGCATTAGCATCATTAAAACAATCGTTTAAATCATCTGTTGTTGGGTTAACTTCTGTAACCACATCTTGTAACGTAAAAGTTGTAGTATTTGGAACACCCATTATATCCCTGCTTTTTCTAATCTTGCTTCTAATTCAGCAATTTTAGCTATTAATAAATCTATGTATTTAACTGTTTTATATCCTTCTGCATCATCCGCAACAAACTCAGGATGAGTTTTTTCTAATTCTTGAGCTATAACACCTGTTCTATATAAGCCCTTTTCTTCTTTCATTTCAAAAGACTTCCAAGCAACATCTATTTTATTAGGCGTTAATGTCTTTACTTTTGTTTTTAATCTTTCGTCAGAAGACAATATAAAGTTAGTTGCAGTAACTGTAGAAGTAAATCTACCTGTACCTGATACGTCTAATTTATATCCTGGACTTGTATTTCCAATACCAACAGATGTATTGTTTGGGTTAACACTAAGCGTTTCTGAACCTCCTACAACTAAATCAATTCTACCATTTTCAGTAGTTATAAAGTTTTCAGCATCTAAACCGTCAACGTCTCCTAAGAAAAATGTACCATTAACAGAATCAACATCCATCATTCTGTCTCCAGAGTTTTGTATTAAAAAGTCAGGACGATTAACTAGTACTTGGTTATTGGTAACCTCTAGTCCTTCACTATTACCAGTAACAACTCTCCATTGGTCTAGTGCATGGAATTCCATGTATGTATCAGCATCTCCACTATGAGATATTTTTTGACCTATAATAACTTCATTACCAAATGATTTCGTTCCTCCAAAAAATTGAGTTCCTCCTGCTGTAACAATACCTGCCAACGCTCCAGTTGCAGGCTCTATATCACAGCTTGTTCCATCAGAAGAATGTATTCTGACAGCTCCAACAAAATGTTGAGATGATAAGTCGGTATCAACATTGGGTGCTGAATTTGTTATAGTAACAGCTCCTGATGAACCTCCACCACTTAACCCTGTTCCTGCGGTTACCGATGTTATATCCCCTGTATTACTTGTAAAACCAGCATCATTAAGAAATATACTTAAGCCAATTTCACCTGCAGCTTTTCTACGTTCTGCTCCACCATCTAGTACTATAAACTCATCAGTAGTAAGCATAGCTGCTGTCATATCAACAAACTCAGATAAATCTAAACTTAATCCTGTTGCTGTTGCATCTAAACCAGCACCTAATGTAATTTCAGTTAAATCTAATGTAACAGCAAATGTAGAATTGCCTGACTGATTAGCTGTGAATGTTGCTCCACCATCAAGACCTGTGCTAGTAGTCATTGTAAGCGTTCCGTTATTAACAGTAGGTAATGAACCGGATGTTATATATCCTGCTCCATTTGTAATTGCGTTATTATTTAATGAGATGTTAGCCGAACCGTTAAACGATACACCTGCTATAGTCCTTGCTGTTTGTAAAACTGTAGCACTTCCTGCATTACCTGTAATAGTTGTCTGTACAACATTATTTACAACTCCTAAGTTTGCTCTAGCTGCTGACGCTGTACTTGCTCCTGTTCCACCATTAGCAACTGATAAATCAGTACCTGACCAATCTGAGTTGTTAATAGCTAAGTTACCTCCAAGTGTTAAGTTACCTGAACTTGTAACTGTACCTGTAAGAGTTAATCCATTTTGTGTACCTGTTCCACTAACACTTGTTACTGTTCCTGATGTACTTGAAGTACCTGCTCCTATAAAATTTCTAATAGCTGAAGGACTACTACAGTAACGTGTGTAATTATCTGTTCCGTTATTAACTCTGAAAGCCATTGCTCCACTTATTGTGGTTTGATCAGCATAAGTAGCTCTTAAAAGTCTAACAGTAGTATCTGCGGCACTATCCCTAGCCATTAAAGTACTACCTGAAGCTCCACTTTGTGCAACAACATCAAGCGTTACCGCTCCTGAAGTTCCGCCACCTGTTAAATAAGTTCCTGCACCTACTGAAGTTATATCTCCTATATTAGTTGTATATCCTGCTCCGTTAGTTAGTTGATTGTTATTTGTCGCTATTGTAGTGCTATTAAACGCATTAGATCCAAATGTATACGGCTGGTTTGCCGCACCTAACACGCTAAATGTAAGTGTATTACCTGATTTACTTATGCCATTAAGATAAAAGTTATCATTATTATCATTTGGATTAAACGTAATAGTGTCTGTACTAGCATCAGTTGTAATGCTCATTCCTCCAGTTGCAACAAAAGTAAGTGTATCGTTATTGTTGTCTGCAACAACTGTTGATTGTCCACTAACCGCAATATTTTTAAATATACTTTGTGATGAACCTCTGTCAGAATTGGTAACTGTTACAGTTCCAGATGTTCCACCACCACTAATACCTGTACCTGCTGTAACACCTGTTATATCCCCTACGTTAGAAGTCCAACCTGCGTTATTATTGAATATACTTAAAGGAATAGAAGAAATAAGTTGTTTATTACTTACTGTGCCATTTACTGCAACTAAGCTATCTGTACCAAGCAATGTTCCACCTGCACCTAATTCATTTAAGTCTAAAGTTAATCCTATTGTTTTATTAGCTGATTGATTAAGAGAAAATGATGTTGCTCCATCTAAACCTGTTCCTGTAGTTACAGTTACCGTAGCATTACTTACAGTAGGTACACTATTATCAACATAATTTTTATTTGCTGCATCTGTTCCTGCTGAAACAGTATCTACACCTTGTATTCTACCTGTTCCGCCTAAAACTATATCACCACCAGAAACTGTTAAATCTCCACTAATTTCAGCGTTATTTATTAACTTAATTCCCATATTTTATATTAAAATTATAGAGATATGTTACACTATATAGTATAACATATCTCCATTAAATAATTACCCTACATATGTAAGCAATGCTTTGTAAGCACTATCTGCAACTGTACCACTAAACTTAACAGTTAAGGTTGTTCCTGACCTTGTAACTTCTGTAAATACAGTTTCTCCTGCAGCCGATACAATTTCACATTTAACATCTATGGCAACTGCTCCACTAAAAGAACTAGTTACATTATAATCAAATGTTGTTATGCCACCTGTTGTACTACCTCCTGTTAAGAATATAGAATCTCCTTGTGCTGTGATTGTTGGTATTGCAGAAGTTAATGCATATCTACCATCTAAATCTACAGTTAAAGCACTTAAGCCTTGTCTTGATGCTGTAATAATACCGTTACCAGTATTAAAAGATAGCGCACTTAAGTAGTTATTGTTATCTGTTGGGGTTACCCATGAACCATCCCCTCTAAGGAATGTAGTAGAACCACCTCCTGCAGGAACGTGACCTACATCACTACCTCCATCATATGCCATTGACTGTACTTTAACAGCACCTGTAGTTGGATTAACAATAATTGGAGTACCTGTTGAAGTACCTGCTGCAATTTCATCAACACTAGTTACTGTTTGAGTATTTGTATCTACCCATGGTACGTTAACTACTAAGTTATCTCCTGAGTCAACTTGAACCTTATATGTTCTACTTGATGTTGAACTAGATGTGTTTGCTGCTACAGATTGAGTTCCATCTACATTTGCGTTTATAGTATTACCTGATAAACTTAAACCTGTACCTGCAGCTCTTTGCGTGTTTGTGTTTGTTGGGGTTACCCATGAACCATCACCTCTTAAGAAAGTAGTACTTCCACCCCCTGAAGGTACAATACCTAATGTAGAACCTCCGCTATAAATATCAGAAGAAACCCATCCATTTGATGTTACATTAAAGTGAGCTGAATTAAATCCTGCAATACCTTTTGTTGTAGCTCCATCACTAGAACCTGCTGTTGCAACTCCAATGTTATTTTGAACAACTGTCCAATCAGCTAATGTTGTTGGAGCATCTGATTCAGCAATAATTAAATCACCATCTTCAACTGCTTCTCCAAAAAAGTTACCTGCTGCAGTTACTGCATATGTCCAACCCTGCTTTATACTAGCACTTGGACTAACATCTAAGTCAGGTGTGTTAGTTGCTGCGTTATATCCTCCTTGGAAAATTAAAGCTCCTGAACCTGCCAACGTAGAATCTACATAACTCTTAGAAGCTGCCGAAGCTGCTGCACTTGGAGTTACTGGAACTGTTACTTGTCCTGTAAAAGAACCTGTTCCTGAAACACTTAAGTTACCACTTGTTAATGTTACATTATCTCCAACTGTTAAATCAGAAGCTATTGTAACGTCATCTGGTAATCCAATAGTAATACTACCATTATTACCTACACTTTCTGAAATTGAAATTTCATTAGTTGTACCACTAAAAGTAACTGTACTATCAGTTCCTGAACTTGCATCCAAAGTAACAACAGCTGTGTTAGCAGCTCCTGCTGAAACAGGTAGTGTATATGTTGTATTTGTATTTGGATTCGCAGGCAAAGTAAATGTTGTTATTTCATGACCTGTAACGTGTCCTGTTCCATTGGTTGTTACATCTGTATATGCATCGAATGTCCCTCCAAATGATAAAGTAGCAGCATCTGTAGTACCTGTATCAGCCTGACTTGCGTGAGAAATAGTTACAGAACCACTTGAACCACCACCTGTTATTGGCGATGTTGTACTTACATTTGTAATATCTCCTTGAGGTGCTAAAGCAATTAAACTTGATACAGCAATTTCTTTTACTGTACTATCTGTTGCATCCTCATATAAAATTTTATCAGCAGCAACTATAGTTGTTCCATCTGCAGCTGAATCTATAATGTTATTTGTACCTGTATAGTCTACAGCTAAAGAAACAGAACCTGAAGTTCCACCGCCTTGAAGACCTAATCCTGCATTTACAGCAGTAATATCTCCTTGAGGAATAGATGGGAATGTCGTTAAATTACCTTCACCGTTTATATACTGAGCAGAAGTACCTGCCATTGTAATTGCAAGAGTTCCTGAACCTGTAATAGGAGAACCTCCTACTGTAAATGCATTACCTGCGTGAGTCTGACCTACTGATGTTACAGTACCGTCAAATTGATCATTAGAAGTAATTGTAATAGTACTACCTGAACGTGTAACACTAGTTGTTCCTGCTCCATCAAATAAAATACTATCAGTACTAGATGGATTAGAAGCTACTAAATTAATAGTAGCAGTTCCATCTCCTGAACCTGTTGCTGTTAAATCATAAGTGGTATTAGTATCTGCAGAAGATTGAAGAGCTACCCAGCTTCCTCCTTCACCAACTTTTAACTGATTGTCTGTAGTATTGTAGTATAACTGACCATCTACAGGAGTTCCTGCAGCTGCATCATTTATCTCGTTTTGAATTTTTGCATTGAATAACTCGTTTTTGTTAAAATCAATACTGTTTAAAAAATTAATTGCCATGTTTGTTTTAGTTTAAATATGCTTTCCCAGAAAATCCTGCAGAAAAGGTTAAGGTTAGGTTGTTATTGTCTATATATTCGACTTCTCCAAAAATTAAGAACTCGTTACTATTTACTGTTGATACTGAAGGAAATTTACCTAAATTATGGTTTATATTCCATGTTGTTGCCGCAACTCCTTGTGTAAAAGTAAAAGTTGCATCAGTATTATCTTGCCAATTAGCGGTTAATGTTGCTCCACTTTCTTGAGTAGCAGTTAATGTTTTTGTTGTTGTTCCAGTAACAGCTAAAGATGTTATATTATCATCATATGCTGTATTCCAATCTGTAGAACTACCACCTGTTGTCGTTATAACACCTGCAACATCAACATCAGTTTGTATTTTTAAATTACCTACTATATTTTCAATATAAGCATTTGTTCCATCATGAAAAATACTAAGTTCGTTTCCTGAACCCCAAAATGATTTTACATTATTGCCATGATAAGTAGGCCCATTCATTATACCACCAGCTACAGGAAGATATGGCCCTCCTGTAACATATACATTGCTATCTACTGATCCATCTGCTTTTAAAAATTGCGAAGCTGTTCCTCCGTTAATTTCAAACTCATTAGAAATGTACTTTTTACCCATTTACCAGTTGTTTTGAACTATATTAACCCAAGCGTATGTTGCTGCGCCTGTTTGCATTACCATATCAACATAACTGTTATTACCACTTACCCTATATCTTTGAGTTCCTACATTAGATGCTGTTGGTGAGGAAGAATCATCTCCCATTCTTATAGCCCCATTTACATCTAATCTTGCTTGAGGAGTATTTGACCCTGTTAAACCTACACCTACATCACCACCATTTCTGAAAATAACATTATCAGGCCCTGTGGTTTCATCAATAATTAAATCTCCTGACGCATCAGTTGCTATCGACCAACTTGGAGCAGCACTACCTAATGAACTAAATAATAATGAACCTGCATCAAGATTTATATCTCCTGTTACATCTAATTCATGATTTGGACTTACATTATTAATCCCTATATTAGTACCACTTTCAAACAGAATTGAATTTCCAATAGCAGTAGTTCCACTCCATTTAGTTATATATCCTGCAGTACCGCTTCCTGTAATTCCTGAACCTCCACCACCTGTGGCAACTTCAATAACTTTTCCTGTTGCAGTAACAGCTAAGTTGTAAGCTGCTGTTGCTGTAATATTTCCTAAACCATAACTCGGCAATTGTAAATCCCCTGACTTTAATAATACTAAAGCATTACTTTTATTTAAAGCGTCTTCTCCATTACCAACAGTTAAAATTCTATCTGCAGCAACCCAAGCACTTTTGCTTCCTGTAATGTCATCATTAAAAGAACCTAATACAGTTTCTCTAAAAGAAAAACTTTGTAAATCATTACCGATTGCTAATGCATTATCTCCATTAACTACATGTCCATGACCTATACCTATTGTTTTAGGGTCATCAGCATTTATCTCACTTCCTATTGCAACAGTTCTTGCTGCACCTGCTTCTACATCATATCCTAACGCAATTGCTGCTTCTCCGTTTGTTTCTGACTCAAATCCTACCGCAAAAGCATAATTACCTACTACAGCTGACCTATACCCCATTGACGTACTTGAATCTCCTGTTACAGTTGATTCAAATCCTGAAGCAAAAGAATTACTTCCTGATGCTACCGTAGAGTTATTTAAAGCTATTGACGAAGCTCCTGATGCTGTAGTACCTAATCCTATAGCTGCTGCAGATATGCCTGAAGCCATGTTTGTTTTACCAATTGACACCGCATCTGCTGCTGAAGAAGTATTTGTATTACCTATCGCTACTGCATGAGATGCACTAACTATGTTTTCATCACCTATTGCTACTGCATAATCAGATGCTACAGCTACACTATTCTGATAACCAATACCTATAGAGCTTGAAGACCTAACATTATTTCCTTTACCTTGTGCAAAAGCATAATCACCTATAACTGAATTGGAAGAACCTAAAGCAGCTCCACCTGTGGAAGAAACTGTATTAGAATGACCTAAACTTATACTTGAAGCTCCTGTAGAATTATTACTAACTCCAATTGCTATTGCTTCTCCATTACCTACTGAACCTGCTACATTTATATCACCAATTGCAATTGATTTATCTGATGCACTAACACTATTTGAACCTATTGCTAAAGAATCTAATCCATTTGCATCAACTATAGAACCAATTGCTACTGATTGTTCTCCTAATGAATGTGCTATTTCCCCCATTGCAACTGAATAATCTCCTGTTGCTATTGAATCTTTACCCATAGCAAACGAACCTATACCTATTGCTTCTGAACCATCTCCCATTGCAACTGAAAAGTTTCCTGTTGCTGTCGTTCCTTTATTCGTAGCTAATGATTGAAGACCTGTTGATGTAGTAGTTTGTCCTAAAGATATAGAAGAAGTTCCTACTGAAGTTGCACCATCTCCCATTGCAACTGAATAATTTCCTGTTGCTATAGTATCAAGACCTACAGTAAATGAAGCCTGTCCTGTTGCAGTTGATTGATTACCCATAGCAACTGAAAAGTTTCCATTTGCAGCTGAACTATCCCCTGTTGCAAAAGAATTGTCTCCTGCCGCTAAAGTTCCGTTTCCAAAAGCACTTGCATTTGCTCCAGCTGTATCACCTGAAGTGTTAAATCTTAAAGATGTAGCTCCTGTTCCTAATTTTATTGGAGCATCACCAAGTTCTCTTGGAGCTGTCCATATCGCTATATTACCTGTCGTTCCTTGACCTGTTAATACAGATGAGTTATCAATTTTATCCCAAAATACATTTCCTGCAACATCTTCAGAGATAATTGCCCAATCGCCTGCTTCCCAATCTGTTATTGTTCCACCTGCTGCATCTGTTAAAGGGGTTGTTCCTGCTATTGACACCACCCAATACTTACCTGTATTGTCGGATGTTAATGGGTAAGCTTGTAAGTCAGGTACATTTGTTGAAGCATTCCAAGCAGCTTGATATTCTAATCCTGAACCTTGAAAGTTTTCCCATTGAAGCTGACCATCAGCTCGTGAAACTAAAACTTGTTCAGAATTTCCTAAAGTACCTGTTGAATCTTTTACAGGCCCTTGAATGTTTAATACTGATTCAATAGTTGCTTCAGTACTATCATCAGTTCCTAATGTTGTATTTCCTCCTACAGATAATGTTCCTGCTAAAGCAGAATTACCTGTTATTGTTAAATTTGATCCTGCAGTAATATTTTGAGCCACTATCAATGATCCCACTCCTGCTCCGTTATTTAAAGTAACGGTTGTACCAAGAACTTCAGTAGGAGTTCCTCCCAATGAAGCTGTATCTTGATAGAATAATGAATTTACTACTTTAACAGATTCAAGACCTGAAGATGAAGCAGTAAAAATAGGAAGCCTATATGACACACCATCAAATGCTGAGTCAATAACAAAATCAGCAATACCTTGTACTGTAAAAGTTTTTGTTTGTTTTGCAATTGGATTAGAGTTTGCTGCCGTTCCAATTAAATAATCTGCCCCCTCAATCGGAGATTGTCCAGGGTATGATGTAGTATTGCTGATTTTTGCCATCTTATTCTTTTTCTTTTTCTTTTTCTTTTATTTCACCTGTTTGCAAGTTAATAGTAGTGTTTTCTCCGTATTTTTTTACCAACTCTGCTTCGAGTTTTCCAAATTCAGACCTAACACTTTGTACTTGCTCAACAATTAAATGTTTTTGTAGTTCTAAATCACCTAATTGTGATTTTAAGTTTACAAAATCTGAATTCAAGGTTTGTAATTTTTCTAATTCTGTCTTTTTTAAATTTTTCATTTTATTAAATTAAGGTTATTATGCAAAGGTAGTTAATTTTATTTATTTTTCTTTGAAGCTTTCTCCCAACTTCTTCCAACAAAATAAGCTCCATATACTGTTACAAGTAATGTTTGGAAAATAGGTATGTATTCTTTAGCTATTACAAAATCAGCTATATTACCATCAGTAAAACATAATGCAGTAAATATAACAGTCAAGTATATTAAAACCAACGGTCTAATATTTTTAGACAAAAAAGAATCACTTTGCATGTCATATTTCCAACGTTCACTAACTGCTTGTTGAGCTTCTGTATCTGCTTTCTCTAATATTTCTTGAATTTTTTGTTTAGCAACGAGCCTTTCTTCATCTGTCGTTATAAGTTCATCAAGAACATTTCCAACTTCTTTAATTACATTGCCACTTAGCCACTCCCATATTTTTTTCATAATAATTCGTATTCTTTAGTTGCATCAAAACTTGGACATGCTTTAGAGGAAAAATCTCTATGTCCATGTATAACTGCGTTAGGAAATATATTTTTTAATGTTTTTAATAATAAAATAAAACTTTCTTTTTGTTCTTTTGTTCTATTGTCTTCTGGGCAATTTTTAAGGTCTACACCGCCTGCATAACATATTCCTATACTATTACGGTTATTTCCTTTTGTATGCGCTCCAGAGGTCTCCAATGGCCTACCTAGTTCGATCTGACCATCTCTTTTAATAAAAAAATGGTAGCCAATACCTGACCACCCTCTTTCTAAGTGCCATTCATTGATAGTAGCAGCATTAATATCCATAGTTGGATTAGTTGCTGCGCAATGAATAATTATTTTATTTATTTTTCTCATTATAATTAATCCATATTCTTTGAGCTGTATAAACTATAGAAGCCGTTAATAGAATTAATTTTAACGCCATTTCCATTTCAGTAAAAGACAGGCTAATACTTAAAAAATTTAAAGCATATATTTTTATGTCTTGCATAGTTATCATTTTCTTATAAGTATATAATTTACTTCTAAGTCTAATAACGCACTATTATCTTGTGTATATCCTACCATAATGCGACAATTTCTCCTGCTGTTGTACCTGTGTCATACACTTGCAATACATTTACTGGGAAAAATTGCCCTGCATAAACTCCTGTAAAAGTAACATCATCACCACCTACAGTTTTTACTCTAATATTTCCAGGTAACCCTATATATAAAGCGCACCCATTATTAGTTCCTCCTGTAACACTTGGAATTTGATCTGTGTCACTTGGAGCAACTATTGCTGCCCTACCTGCTTGTAATTTTTGATATGCCATTTTTTATTTATTGTAAGGAAACATTCTGTTTAAACTATCTTTTCGTTGACCACATCCGCAAGGTTTTTTTGTAACCTCACTTATTTTGTCAACAACAGCTTTTACTCCTGTTGCCTTTGTTATTTTTTCTATTGTATCTCCTAATCCTTTTGATTTCATTTCTTGCAAGTACATAATTTATTTGGACAACTATCGACTACTTTAAAAGTAATAAACATTAAAGCATAATTCCAACTACATTGAAATTTACACCATACTTTTTGCATCCACAATCCTAATTTTATAAAAGCTCCTCCCATTTATTTTTTTATTTTACAAATATACAACTATTTTATTTTCTTGATTTAGCTCCTGAACACTTCCATCTCTTTCGAGATAAGTTGTTTGGAGTATTAGGATCGTTTCTTTTTTTAGCAGAAAGTCTTTTTTTAATTCCTAAACTCCTAGCACAATAGCTATCACCTTTAGATGTACCAGGTCTTACTCTTGGGCCTCCACCCTTAGCACTACCTGCTTGTCCGTAACTTACCTTTTTACCGCTTGCAGTAATTTTTACTTTAGCTTTACCTTTCCTCGGTGTTGCCATTATTTTTTTTCTTTCTTTTTTCTTAAAGGTGAGTTTTGACCTTCCCATCTACCCATTTTTTCCATTTCAGGCTCTCCTTCGTACTTTAGTCTTTGTTTAGAAGGTTTTAATCCTCTTAATCCTAATGAAAATCCTTTTCTGTACTGAATAGAATCTCTTTTAGTAGCAGGAGTTCTACTATCAACATTATTTGCTATATTATTAGCTTGTCTTGCCTGTCCTAATAAAGTAAATTTTAATCCTTTTCTGCAATCAATTAATGCTTGTCCTTTTTTTCCTATACATCCCATAATTTTATTTTTTACCGCATTTAGCGTAAACACTTTTTTTTATTTGTTTATCTGAAGGTAACCCATTTTTTTCTGGCTTTACACCACTTTTTACAGCTGCTGTAAAATAAGGTTTTAATTTTTTTTCCATTGCTATAATTATTTATTATTTTTTTACACAGTTATTTACTCGTTTAATTTTACCGCTTGCGGTTTTTTTTCTGCTTGGAGATTTCTTAGTTCCTTTAGCAACATATCCTGTCCAACACTTCTGTTTATATGCCATTTTTAGAATGTTGTTGTTTCAAAAGTAAGAACAACCTCCATTTCAGCATTACTTGTTGGAATTACCCCTGCTGCCTCTACTCCTGATACGTTAATAATTGTTCCAGCTGCAAAATTACCAAAATATCCTCCTACAGGTGATGTAGCGCTTTTAAATGGAAAACTACCATTATCTGCAACTGTTAAATTAAGACCTGCGATAATTGTACCAGCACCTGCATAGTTTGAAGTTAGTGATGTAGACCCACTTGGAGTTGTCATAGCTCTAACTTGTATTTCGTATAATGCGTCTGCTGGAATTCCTGTTACACCAGTATCAGATATCCATTTATAGCTTACTCCAATTAATTTAGCTGCAACTGGGATGATTAATACAGATGAATGATCACCTGCTGGTGCTGAAGAAACTCCAAATTCTAATGTATCTCCAAAAATACCTGGACTTCCTCCAAACATGTTTTGAAAAGTACCTGTTACAGTATATATCGACCCTCTTTTTGTGTCAACTTTTACTGTATTAGAACCCATGTCTGTTAAAACAATGTTTTCACCTGCTTCAAGTGTTACATTATCTACAACACCATTGTTATCTGTTAATGTTATTGCATAATCATCTGTACCGCTAACTGCTCCTGTTAAGTCATATCTTAAACCTACCTTTTCGGATGCAATTTGAACATTTTCTGTTCCTGTGTATCCTACCAAGAAATCTACATCCGCTTGGTCTGTTTTTAATTCAAATTGTGAAAATTTTATATTTGCCATTTTTTATTTATTTTATGCACATAATTCTGGAATCATTCTACTATCTCCAATTACTGTTTCTTGTTCGCAAAAATCATCAAGCTCTGTTATTATAAAACAGATTTCTGGTATATCTTCGTTTCTTTTGTCTTGAAACGGTATTCCGTTTCCTATAGCTGCTCCTAATCCCATTATTTACCTCCTGTATTACCTTTGTTTTTTCTACCTGCTCCTTTTTTACCTCTAGCTCTCTTGTCTCCAGGAGTGTTAGACTTACTTCCTCTGTTTTTAGATTGAGCTTCTAACACAATACGACCTTTTTTGTGGGAAACATCTAATTTATCTCCATTACCATAAGTCCCTTTTTCTCTATTCTCCCTATTATCTGCAACTCTTTTCTTTATTGAAGATCTTTTTTTATTGTATTTAGCCTGATAATCACGATGTTTTTTTCTTGCATCAGGGTTATCTCTGTAAAATTTAGCAGTTCTGCTTAACGCCATAATAATATTTGTATATTGCAAAGATACAAATTTAATTAAATGAAAATTAGAACACCACACACACCTAAACATGATTATTTAAAGTATTGGAAAGTAGTAAGGCAATGGGCTAAAACCAAGTACGGCTTAGGTGTTGCTGAAATTGAAATGATTTTGTTCTTATATAGCGAAGGTTTTTTTAAACGAAAAGATTTTGAAGAATATATGGAAATAATGTCTTGGGACGCAAGACGCTTTGATCGATTGCTTAAAGAAAAATGGATTGTTGTCTGGAGAGAAAGAAAAGGCAAAGAAGGTAAACTGTATGAAGTTGGCTATGCTGGGAAAAGAATGTGCCTTTCAATTTATAAAAAGTTAAACATGGAAGAAACGGTATCAGAACACAGAAGAGCTAATCCTATATTCGACCCAAATGCGGATTATTCAAAAAAAGTTTATCGTAAAATAATTAAAAAAATGAATCAAGAGATAAAAAAAAATCTGTAAAGATTTTTTAATTTTCTTTACAGATTAATTTTCTTTTGTAAACTAAATTACAATACTACTACAATATCTCTCTCAGATATAATTGTAACCATCTCTTCATTTAACATCATTTTGTGACCTGCGTTCTTATCATAGAATACAAGGTCATCTTTTTTAACAACACTTACATCTGTGCCTGGAACAACTATAATTCCTTTTTTGTATCTTAGTTGATTGCTATCGTCTGAAGTTAGTAATATTCCTGACTCAGTTTTGTGCTGTTCAATTATTTCTGTAATTACAATGTACTTACCTACTGCTTTCATATTATTTAATTTTTGCATCCATAACCACTCTTTGTTAATCACTTTAAATTTTCCATTAAAATTTTTTTAACATTTAAGTAAACTGAATTTGCAGATTGAACAGAGATTTCTCCTTCTTTAAATAATTTTCCTGCAAAACTGTCTGCTATTTTATCAGCTCTTCTTTCTATTAATACATTTTCCATATTTATTTTCTTTTCATTGTTACTATTGCGTTTGTACTTAATATTGTTGTCGCTACACTTACTGCATTCTTTAATGCATTCTTTGTAACCTTAGCAGGATCTATAACACCCATCTTATACATATCCCCAAACACTTTGTTTTGAACATCATATCCAAAATTGTAAGGAACACTTGCACAAGAACATATCCTGTCTCTTATTTCTTTTATGTTTTCACCTGCATTAGTAAGTATTTGTTCTAATGGTGATATCAAAGCTCCATACATAACATCATTAGCATTCCCATCCGCTAACAGTTCAGCACAACGCAACAAAGCTAACCCTCCGCCTGGAAGTATCCCTTCCTCAATCGCAGACTTAACAGCACATACCGAATCCTCTACTCGATCATATTTTTCTTTCTGCTCTATATCAGAATCAGCTCCTACATAAATTATTCCTACAGCTCCAGATAATAAAGCAATTCTTTCAGAAATAAAATCTCTTTCTCTTTTGTCTGAATTGTTTTCCTTCTGAACCTTTAATTCTTCAATTCTAGTTACAGCCTCTTTACTACTCGAATCATTATTCATAATTACTGTAGAATTCTGACCTACAATAATTTTGTCTGCATGACCTAAGTCCTCCATAGACAACATCCCAATATTATCTCCCTGTGACTCGCTGAAATATTTTGCCCCTATAGCCAACGCAATATCACTCATCAATTCATTTGTCTTGTATCCAAAAGATGGAGGAATAATATTGCATAGCTTTAGGTTATTTTGAATAACATTCGCTGCTAAAGTATTTGTTACATTACCTGAACAATTTCCTATAATTAAAAGCTTCTTGTTTTGATTTATTATTGGCTTTAATATATTTTCAATCTGAAGTATATTAGTAATCTCCATGTCTGTCATTAAAACATAAACATCATCTAAAATACATTCATCGTTTCTGTGATTATTAATAAACAGCTTTGAAGAATATCCCCTGTCAATCTTAATTCCTTTAGTTACCTCGTAGTATGTTTTGTCTGTCTTGCTGTTCTCAACCGTAAGTACTCCGTCTTTACCTAATTCCTTATAAGCACTAGCAATCATTTTTCCTATTACATTATCATTGTTAGCAGAAATACTAGCAACATGCTGTAACGTTTTACCTGTAACTTTTTTTGAAGATAAATCTAACTCCTTGATTACATTATCAGAAACAACTTTAATATCTCTAATTAACTGTGTAGTGTTAATCTCTGGATTACGCTGTATTAATCGCATACCCTCTTTTACAATAGCCTCAGTTAATACAATCGCAGTTGTTGTTCCATCTCCTGCAGAAGTAGCAGTTCTATCAGCAGCCTCCTTCATCATAGTAATCGCCAAGTTCTCTACAGCGTCCTCTAAGTCAATCGACTTAGCAACCGTAACCCCATCCTTAGTAATGGTAATTCCTCCTGTATGATTCTGTGATTCAATTAGTACTGTCTTGCCAAGTGGCCCTAATGTACTTTTTACTGCTCTGGAAATTGTAGTGATTCCGCTTAATAATTTGTCTCTCCCCTCCTGATCGAAGGATAATTCTTTTGGATTCATATTTTCATTTAATTAGATTATTGCAAATATACAATAATAATATAACATGTCGTATGTCGATTTTATTTTTCCCTATATATATATAGTGTTTTATATTAATATATATTTTCTTTTCCCTGTTAAGTTAGTAAAAAATCGACATAATCGACACAAAGTTAATTAAACCCAATGACAGTAAGAGTTTAACGAAAGTCAAAATCGACACGAAATCGACATAAAATCGACATATTACCACAAAAAAAAGGGCAAACATAAGTTATACCCTTTCTCCTGAGAAACACAAATCTAATTGTGGGAAAATTATTTATATATACTGAAGAAATTTTTCTTAGCCTCAGCTAATTCAATTCCATCTGCAATCATACTAATCTTCTTAGCACGATGTTTAGCATTTTTAAAACTTGCTAGTTTTTTAATACCCATTTCGTAATAGTCACCATGCCCATCAAGCTCATGCTTGTTACGACTCGACATATACTCTTTCATTATTGGTCTTTTACTATCCATATTATTGCCATTTAAAATGTAAACTTATTATTCCTAAATAAAGTACGAACTCTCCATAATCATAATCATCGTCTTTATTAAAAAGACTCCAACCTACAGCTAGTCCTATAGAAAGTCTGTTCTGTAATTCTAATTCCCAATTCTCCATTAGGCAAATATACAAAATATATATTATATATATAGAGGCTCTGGGTAATAATATAATATACGACAACAATTGATAATAAAAAGTAATCTTTAAAATCGATGGGGGGGTGCAATTAAAACCATTTTTTTATCCCAGGATTTTTTTAGCTTTTTGATCCAGCCAGCCCCATACCCCAGCCCCATGTTGATCCCTAGGCCATCACGTCACGTTAACCGCTGCGCTCCCTAGGCTATCACGTCACGTTAACCGCTGCACCCTGGCAGCAATATAAACAGAAACAAACGTGATCGTTTCTGTTGTATATAGAAACAATATAAACCTTAATTTGTTTTTTACACAAACACAAATACAAGGTTAACCATGCCTTGAAAATAAATATACTTTAACTTTTATACATATTAAAGATCCAAAAAAACGCTATTTTTTATTTAGAATGAATATATATAACGTTTGTAACTTACTGATATACAACAAATTATAAAATATCTTTGCTTTTCGTTTGTTTTATACTTGTTTTGTATTGTATATTTGTAACGGCAATAAGGCCAACAACAAATATATTAAACCTAAAAGACAACTAATTATGAAAACGCTAACAGACTTATTATTATTAATCGCAAACGAAACCGAGATGAACAAAGGTAAACTGTGTACATATACATTTGATTTCAATACGCAATACAACTGGCTATCAATGTATAAAGATTATGGGGTAAATGGATTGGGATCAAATCCGGAAACCGTACTTTCAAACATGAAGATAGAGACCATAGAGCAAATACAGTTGGCGTATTGGTCAATATTCAACGAAGGTAGATCATCAAAAAACTAAAATAAATTAACAGGGAGGCGTAAAGCCTCCCATAAAAACCAAAATTATGCATTCAATACAAGTAAAAGTAAAAAGCGAAGTTTTAAAACAATTAAACAACATTAAAATTGACGCTCAAGAGATTAAAAATCAAGTTGATTTCGGCAACCCAACAGAAAAAGCGATTACCGAAGATTTTACCGCAAAAAATTTAGAAGCTAGCGGCGTTTTTGACCTTGTTAGTAATTTAGAAGACGAAATTAAGACCTTAAAAATGCTTTTAAACTTATTAAAATAATATAATCCAGGGAGCGGAAACGCTCCCATAAAAACCAAACATCATGAAAAAATCAATCGTAAACTACAGCAATACAAAAATAAAAAACAATCTAAAAAGATGGATTGAAGCAGCACAAGATGAAGATTTCAAAAGCGGTCTTGGATGGTACAAAGATGCACAGGAATTTTGCCAATATCTTTCAAAAAAATACGATCTTGATACTTACACTTGTGCAACTGTAGTATCTTGTTTAAGCCCCAATAACAAATGGGATCGCAACAAGGTTGACGCTGAAGCAGTTATTGTAGCGCACAAAAACGGTATTGATCCAGGTAGCATAAAAGTTTGTACATATACCAACAACAAACTAAAAGCTTTTAGATGTTTAGAAGGCGAAATGATCTCAGAAACAGCCCCAAAAACACATGCTTTCGCAATGAATGTTGGCAAGCTATCAAGCGATCACGTAACGATTGATAAATGGCACTTAAGAGCATGCATGATCCGGCCAACTGAAGGCGTACAACCATGCGTTGAAACGCTTACAGCAAAACAATACAGAAGGGTTGAGCGATTGACAGCTGAGTTGGCCCAGGAATATAACTACAAAGGGTATGAATTTCAAGCGATCCTATGGGTTGCGATCAAAAATAAGTGGAACAGATAAAAAATAAAACCATGATACTACACCATTTTTACATGAAGGATAAAGAAGGAAACACGATCAAGACCTACAACAAATTTTGCGTGAGACCTACAGCAACAAAGATTTACAAATATATAATTAACATGCTTGATCAAGAAAACAACAATGTGTTTTCTGTAGGGTACACAACAAACACAAATGATTTTTAATACATAAATACTTATACAATGAATGAAGATTTATACAAATTTTTAAAACACAGGATCGAAGCTCTTGAGATACAGAACAAAGATTTAAAAAAAACAATTAATAAACTAGTTAAAAGCAAACATGATGGATACTTACAGATTAATAACTGAGGCTATAATGATAGCCGTTGCAATAGCTTGCATAATAACAATAGTAAAACATTTAATAACAGATAAAAAACAATAAGATGGAAATTAGAGAAACACAAACAGGATTGTACACAACAATAACAAAAGTACATACAGTAACAAACAGAGTAAATATATTTTGGACTCATGAAGAGGCCCTTAGAAGTTTAAACAGATGCCAAAGATTCAAGTATAGGCTAAAAAAAATAAAAGTAATGGCCAGGGCCAGTAGCTTTAAAGTATTTACAAAATTAGTATCAATATCATTTATACTATTGATCTTATTAAGTTTGATGACCTCATGTGTATCAAGTAGAGGTTGCACGACAAGAGCCGGAAACTACAATACTGTAAGATATTAATAAAATAAAAATATAAATAATAAAGACATGAAAAACACAAAACAATTAGTATACGAGATGTTAACAGAGAACACCGGTAAACACTTTTTAGATAGTGGAGGATCAGAAGGTAGAGGTTGGCAAAGAAACCAAAAGAAAACCATTGAAGCCTTCGAGAATGAAGAAGAAGAAATGTATCATTTAGATGCAAAGTACAAAGAGATACACAGAACGGTATCTGTATTCCACTATTTAACAAACAACCTAGAGATAGATGATATCTGTGAGGAGTTTAACAGACTACAAGATGAGAACGATAATTGGGATGCAGATGGAGATGTGTACGGAGTGAGTAAAGAAGCATATGCCATGTTGATGGAACAGCCAGGTGTTGAGATACATAGAACGTGGAACACATACAATGGACATAGCGACCTATCACAGATACTGCAAGGCGCAAACCTAACCATAGATGATGAAGATTATGTATTGATTCAAATACACAATGGTGCAGATGCAAGGGGAGGATACACAGATGCAAAGCTATTTAAAATGGAGGAGTATGCAATTCACGAGTACCTTGAAGAATGGAAAGATAGTAGTGAGGTAGAAGAAGACATTAGAGAGGGGTATTTTTTGACACTCACAGACTATTGGGATGAGAATATAAAATACACAAACGAGGAAGCAATTAAAATATTAGAACTATAAAATGAAAGACAACAAAATAATAGCAGAATTTATGGGGGTGTATTCAGATGAAAATGGCTACGATTACTCTAAGATAGGTAATAAAGGAATAAATTACCACAAATCATGGGATTGGCTTATGCCTGTAATGGCAAAGTTAGTAAATGATTTTGGAAGTGGTTGGCAATTTGAGGAAGGATACGACTTAAATACCAGGTACAATGCAGTAGTAAAATTTATTAAACAAATGGAATATAAATGGAAAAATAAATAGATATGAGAACAACAGATGAAAAACATGGACTAAGATTTGAAAAGATTTTAAAAGGTAAAAAGGTAGACTCATGTAGATACCTAACACAAGAAGAGGCAGACGACTTCGGTTGGTACAAGAGGCCACTATGTATAATATTCACAGATTCAACATACCTCGTATTACAATCAGATGATGAGGGTAATGATGGAGGTGCAGGGTTTATTGGAGGAAGTAAAGATGAACACACAATCTATACGATATGATTAGTAATTGTTGCGGTGCAGAGCCGAGTTACTTAAGTGACGAGATATGTGGGGACTGCCTAGAGCATGCCGAATTTAATGACGAGAACGATGAGTAAGTTCATGATATACAATGCAGATGAAGTAACATTCATACTAGCGAGAACCCTTGACGAAGCAAAGCAATGGGCAATAATGTATTGCGACCATTCTTATGAGATAATAGTAAGAGAAGTGAGTGACATTAAATACAAGTATTAATCAGACAATTGTTCACAATCATAGTTTTTTGTGGACTGTCAAAACAATTATAGTTATGAAATTAAAAATCGAACAACGTAGTGTATACCACAAGTTTGTAGAGTTAGAGATAGAGATACCTGATTCAGTAGAAACAGATAAGATTGACGAGTATCTACTATCTATTGAAGACGAATGGATAGACGATATAGACCACAAGCTAAACGAGTCAGAGTTTGTACTTGGGACAGGATTATACGACCACCCTGGACACGAGGACTCAGAGGCAGAGCATGAGTGGAGATACGAATGCGAAGAAAGAAAAATAGGAGGACATTTATAATCAATTAAATAAATAGAGTTATGAATATAAATAGCAAGGGTACATACACAATCAAAGGAGAAAAGTATGAAATGAGTATAGACTATGATTACTACTACAACACAGGAAGTTACGAAGATCCACCTCAAGAGGACTTGGAGATAACATGTGTAGAGTTAGATGGAATGGACATCACAGATTTCTTTTGGGACTACATATATGACCAGGTATACCAACAAGTAATAGAGTACGCAAGAGAACAGTAAATAAAAAACAAATAAAAGTTGCACAGTAAACAAATAACTTGTAAATTTGTTAAACAATCTAATTTAATAGACATGGGGAAATCAAAAGAAATGTTCAACAGAGAACGTGAACAACAACTACCAAAACAAACATTAGCATCATTTATTGATGATGAATACCAGGAAGCTGAGTATCATCACAGACAACAACGTGGAGTACTCAACGAGATCTTTGCTGCTTGGGGCGATATATTTGGAGTGGAAAAAGAAACTAAGTTTAATTTAAAAAAAACACACAAATGAAAAAAGGAATATTTAATATTTACGTTAAGTATGTATGTGGTGGTTTAGATGTAAAAAAGTCTGATCTTTTTAAAAAAGATACAACAAGAAAGATATCTAATGCAAGATGGATATTATGGGTAATGTGTTATCAAAGACCAATGAGTATCATGCAGATAGTAGATCTGATGTCAGACAATGGATATGTTACCTCTAGACAAAACGTAGAGAATGGAATAAATAAGTTAACTGAACAACAAGATCCTGATGTTTTTAACTTCATAAACAAAGGTATCGAATTATATGAACATCAAGAATCATGAGACTAGAAGAAGTATTTACTGAAGCTAAAGAATACAAAAAGTCTGTTAGTCTAAATTGGCGTAATGAAGAGGCCTTTATATACAGAGGCATTAAAATATCTAAGTTAGATGATGATATAAAAATATTCAGCACGTTTAATGCTAACTTTCAGTATCGTGAATTAAATGATGAGGAATATAGTAATTTTAATATGCTTGGTTGGGTAGATGCTGTACATCTAATAGTTAAAAGAATGTATAAAAAAAGCATAGACAGAATAACAGATAAAATAAAAACCGAGATAAATACTAGAAACAATAAGAAGCATTACGATTCTTTAAAAACAAAACGAGAAACATTAATTAATAAATATAGTAATTTAAAATAAGTAAACATGGGAAACACAAAGAGTACATTTAAAACATTAACTTCAGTTAGTGTAAAAGACAGAGTAGAAAAGAAAGGTAGATTCGATTACCTATCGTGGGCTTATGCCTGGGCTATGGTTAAAGACCAATACCCTGATGCAAACCGTAAGGTATATGAGTCAGAGGCAACCGAGTTAAACTTCTTCACAGATGGCCGAACAGGTTATGTAAAGGTAGGTGTAACAATAGAAGGTGTAGAGCATATCGACTACTTACCTATAATGGGACACAACAACCAATCACTTACAGTAGATAAGATTACATCATTCGCAGTAAACAAGACCATACAGCGTAGTACGGTTAAGGCTATTGCTATGCATGGATTGGGATTGTCTCTATGGGCCGGAGAAGACTTAGTAGATATTAGTGAGAACACAGCAAAAGTTGTTACAGATACTAAATCAAAGCCTACATTAAAGAAGACACATGATAAGTGGAATGATGTAGTAAACTTTGTTAAGGCTAATAAGAACGAACCATTTTCATCAACGATAGCTAAGGTTGAGCAGAAGTTTACGTTAACTGCGGCTACTAAAAAAGAACTTTCCAATTATGCAAAGTAATATTATAGAGCAACTCAAAGAAGATTCTAATTACTATGGAAAGGTTGGTCAGCAATATTTATCTAATTCAGATATCTATAGCTTACTTAAAAATCCTAGAAATTTTAGAAAGAAAGAGAAGTCACTCCCTTTAATAGAGGGAGGATACTTTCACACAGCAATGCTTGAGCCTGAGAAGATAGATACATATAGTGTTATGGATGTATCAAGTAGGGCAACCAAGGGATTTAAGGACTATATAAATGACAATGACCTTGATCCATACGATGTACTGCTTACAAAAGAAGTAAGCAAGATAAACACATGGGTTGATGCTATGAAGTCTAACTTTGTAATGTATACAGATATATATGCAGAGGGTAATATTTATGAGCAACCTGCGGTAGCTACTATCTTTGGAATGGAATGGAAAGGTAAGGCAGACATTGTTACGGCTGATAAAGTAATAGACATTAAGACTACTGGAAATGTAGATAAATTTAAGTGGAGTGCAAACGACTACAACTATGACAGCCAAGCTTATATATATGAGCAGTTGTTTGGAAAACCTGTAGAGTTCTATATAATAGATAAGACAACACTTAAACTAAAGATTGCTAAACCATCTGAGGAAACTCTTTTAAGGGGTAGAGACAAGGTTTTAAGAGCCATTGAAGTATACAATAAGTTCTTTGCTAAAGATTCAGCACAGGACATTACACAACACATAGAGTACGAGGAGTTTTAGACTGTTCACAATCATCATTTTTAAGGAGTCAGCGGTGCTTCTCCAACTAAGCACCCAAAATTAATACCAATAATTATGTCACAAGACAAAGTATTTGCAGACGGATTTCTTTTCAAAAGAAGAGAGAACGCACCAGAGTTCGTAATCGGAAACATCAGCGTAAAAGTTGAAGAAGCTGTTGCTTTTTTAAACACGCATCAAAAAAACGGATGGGTAAACCTAAACGTTTTGAACAGCCAGGCAGGGAAACCTTATGTTGAATTAGATACTTTTGTACCTAAGAAACAGACTAATGGCGTGGACACAGCTCCCAACCAAGCACCTGTTCAACAGTCAGATTTACCATTCTAAAGATCCATGTTGTTAAGTATTAGGGGTGTAAAAGCCCCTTTTATTTTCTATTATCAATGTCGGAAATGTCAATTATTTCCCTTAGTTATGGCAAATTAAAATAAAATAAAGTATAAACGTATAAAAGAGTATATAGAGAAACAAAATCGACATGGAAAAAAATCAAGTAACTATATTCAGGAATATAAAAGATACCTCAACACCATTCTTTAGAGATATAGAGTCTATATTGGTTAGGATCAAAGAAGGTACTTCCAAGGATATAATAAAACAGATTCGTGCTGAGAAAAATAAAGAGGTACGACAAGAATTAAAAAAGAATCTTCCTGCAATATGTTTTTCAGGGATGTTTAATAAAAGAAACGATGATAGCATCACTCTACATAGTGGCTTCATTTGTTTAGACTTTGATGGTTATAAAACCAAGAAAGACATGATGTCTGAAAAAGAAAGGCTATCAAAAGACAGGTATGTGTATTCAGTATTCATATCTCCAAGTGGTAATGGTCTTAAGGCTTTAGTAAAAATTCCTAAAGAACCAAACAATCACAAGAACTACTTCATGTCATTGGAGAAGCATTATAATTCAGACTACTTTGATAAGACAAGTAAGAATATATCAAGAGTTTGTTATGAGTCCTACGATCCTCTTATCTATATTAATGAGAACTCAAACACCTGGAACAAGATAGAAGAACAGGAGTACAGGGTAGTAGATAAGTATTCTTCTAGGCCTACAATACCTGTCACTAATGAGAACAAGATAGTAGAGATACTTATGAAGTGGTGGACTAAGAAGTATGGTATAGTTGATGGCGAGAGAAACAACAACATATATATATTAGCCGCAGCCCTTAATGACTATGGAGTTACTAAGTCACTAACAGAATATATCATGTCTCAGTTTCAGAGTAGTGATTTCACAATGAATGAAATACAAACCACTATAAACTCAGCGTATGCACAGACACAGAACCATGGTTCTAAGTACTATGAAGACGAGGACAGAGTTAATCAGCTAAGGATGAAGCTCAAGCGTGGAGTGTCAAAAAAAGAAATCCGTCTTCAGTTAGCTGAATCCAAGATTGAAGACGCTGTAATTGATTCTGTTATCACCTCAATTGAAGAGGACGAGAGCGAGAAAAGGTTTTGGAATAAAAGTGATAAAGGTGTTATAACAATCATACACTATCTATTTAGAAAGTTTCTTGAAGATAATGGATTCTTTAAGTTTAGTCCTCAAGGAAGCAAGAACTTTATTTTTGTAAGGGTAACTAACAATCTAATAGACCATACAACTGAGGAAGAGATTAAGGATTTTGTATTAGGATACTTAGAAGACCTTGATGATATGTCTGTATACAATTACTTTGCAGACAAGACTAGGTTCTTCAGGGAAGAGTTTTTATCTCTGTTAGGTACTGTGGATGTATACTTTATAGAGGATGATAAAGACACAGCTTACCTGTACTACAGGAATTGTGCTGTAAAGGTAACTAAGACCAAGAAAACAACAATAGATTACTTAGACCTTGGTGGTTATGTTTGGAAAGATCAGGTTATAGATAGAGACTTTGAGCTTTGCGATTCTTTTAATTGTGATTACAAAACATTTATAAAAAATATATCAGGAGGAGATAAGCAAACAATTCATTCTATGAGAAGTACTATAGGATATATGTTACACGCTTATAAGAATCTATCTTATTGTCCAGCAATTATATTGAACGATGAGATTATATCTGAGAACCCTGAAGGAGGAACAGGTAAGGGTTTATTTATGAATGCGTTATCTCAAATGAAGAAACTTGTTACCATTGATGGTAAGTCGTTTAACTTTGAGAAGAGCTTTGCATATCAATTGGTTAGTGCTGATACACAGATACTATGCTTTGATGATGTAAAGAAACATTTTGATTTTGAACGGCTGTTTAGTGTTGTTACTGAAGGCCTTACTTTAGAGAAGAAGAATAAGGATGCTATCAAGATTCCATTTAGTAAATCCCCTAAGGTTTCTATAACAACTAACTACGCCATAAAAGGTAGGGGTAATTCATTTGCAAGGAGAAAGTGGGAGCTTGAGTTTGCTCAATTCTATACCAAAGACTTTACTCCATTGGTTGAGTTTGGTAAATTATTATTTACTGAATGGGATGAAGATGAATGGTGTGCCTTTGACAACTATATGATTGAGAATGTTATGTTCTACCTTACTAAGGGTTTGATTAAAGGTAACTTTAAGAATCAGACAGTTAGAAACTTAGGTGCAGATACCGCTCATGAGTTTGTTGAATGGTGTGGATTATTTGGTGGAGAATTTAAAAACGAGATTATTAAGTATGATGAGAAGATATACAAGAATGAATTGTATATGGATTTCATTCAAGACAATCCAGACTTTGCGCCTAAAGCTAAACGAACTATATCTAGAACAGAGTTTTATAGATGGTTAAAATCATTTGCATTATTTAAAACCAACAACAACCCTGAAGAAGGTAGAGACTTAAATGGTAGGTGGATAATCTTTATAACAGATAAGGTTAACAAAAACATACAAAAAGATGACAGTAGATTTTCATTCTGATTTTAAGTGGTGTATTGATAATGACTTTCAAGTATACGTACAACCCATATATGGTTCAGGTCATTGTAGGATTGCAATTAGAAAGGGAGGTATATCAACAGAGGGTAAGTCTTCTAAGTATTGTCATGAGAAACAAATGATGTTGTATAGTGAAGAAACATTAGGATCTGTTATATACAAGAATCAGAAATTAGCCAATGAAAAACTACCGGAAGTATATAAATATTTAAGAGAAACATATAAAAAATAAAAATGGACATAGAAAAAATTATAAATTTAATAGTAAATGACCTACAGTTAAATGCTATGCCTTATGAAAATTATGTGTACGAACCAAAATCTACACATCAGATTATTAGAAAGCACTTAACTAAAATAAACTATGATAAAATTTAGAGACTATCAGAAGGAGATAATAGATAAGGGTAAAAGTATTTTAGAGACAAAAAAATTCGTTTACCTTTCAATGGAGGTTAGGACAGGTAAGACACTTACATGTTTAGGAATCTTAGACAAGATGATGATAGTGAACAAAGTGTTGTTCATTACTAAAAAGAAAGCTATAAGTAGTATAGAGTCTGATTATAAGTTGTTGAGTCCAGGGTTTGATCTTACTGTAATAAATTACGAGTCATTACATAAGATAGATTTAAATGGTTGGGATGCTGTTGTGTGCGATGAGGCTCATAGTATGGGAGCGTTTCCTAAGCCTAGCAAAAGAGCAAAGCAAGTTAAGGAGTTTGTTGTTAAAAACAACCCATATGTTATACTGCTATCAGGAACACCAACACCTGAATCATTTAGTCAGATGTATCATCAGGTATATGGTATAGCTTATAGTCCTTTTAGAAAGCATACTAATTTCTATAAGTTTGCTAAAGAATATGTAGTTCCTAAGACCAGGAGAATTGGAGGATTCATGGTAAATGATTATTCACAGGGTAAGGAAACCATATTAGATGCTATGAATCAATACATGATTTCATATACTCAAAAAGAAGCAGGTTTCGAATCTGTAATAGAAGAAGATGTTGTGTATGTTGATCCTCCTGAAATGATTTTAAAGCTATGTAACAGACTTAAAAGAGATTTAGTTGTAGAGGGTAAGGATGATGTTATATTAGCTGACACTAGCGTTAAATTAATGCAGAAGCTACATCAGATGTATAGTGGAACTGTAAAATTTGAAAGCGGTAACTCTATGGTAATAGATACATTCAAAGCTCAGTTTATATATGATAATTTCTGTAGTCAAAAAATAGGAATCTTTTATAAGTTTAAGGAGGAATTGAATGCATTGAAGCAGGTATACGGTGATGAACTATGTACGGATTTAAGTACGTTTGAAAGTACAGATAAATCAATAGCATTACAGATTGTATCAGGTCGTGAAGGAATATCATTAAGAAAGGCAGAGCTTTTGATTTACTATAACATAGACTTTAGTGCCACAAGTTATTGGCAGTCAAGAGATAGGATGACTACTAAAGATAGACCAGAGAATAAAGTAGTCTGGATATTTACAAGAGGTGGAATTGAGCCTGATATATATAGAGCTGTTACTAAGAAAAAAGATTATACATTAAAACATTTTAAAAGAAATTTATTAACTTTAAATTAAATACAATGATAGAAGCAATTGGTTGGCTATGTATAGCCTGGGTAGTAATGATAGTAGGAAAAGCTATAGGAAAAAAGATATGGCCTGAAGATTGGAGGGATGAGTTCTATGATTGAGATAATCATAACTGAGGAAACAATTGAATATGCTAAACAAAAATTAAGTAGGATTATATCTAAAGATAATCTAACTTTAAATAAATTTGGTTCTGAGAGAAATCGTATATTGGTTGGATATATTGGTGAGAAAATAATAATGGATTATCTATCTTTAGACAAGGATGTTGATGATTATGAATTTGATTTGTTATCCAAAAAAAATAAGAGGTTAGAAGTAAAAACAATAACCTGCAAGTTTAAACCTAAAGAAGATTATTGGTGTACAGTAAACTCACATGATTTGAGTGGAGTTCATAAACAAAAAGCAGATTATTATATTTTTTTAAGAATGATAAATGACTTTTCAAAAGCTTGGATTTTAGGTTGGATTCCATGTGATGAGTTTTTCAGTAAGGGAACTTTTGTATCAAAAGGAACTAACTTTGATAAGTTTAAATTTCATAAAGCAAATGCAACTATACTTGAAATAAATAAGTTAAATAAATTTTAATATGACAAAAGAAACTTTAGGAGAAACAAGAAAAACTATTTGGGTATTTGGAAAACCACAAAGTATGTGGATTCCAATGATGAATCCTAAATATTTAACCGAAAATAATCTTTGGGACAAAAAAAACAAATTATGAATAACGAAAAATTACCAATGAAATATTTAGAAAATGAAGTAAAATTTAATCAATTATTAAATATGTTTAGTCATATTTCAACCCCTTCTTTTTATTCTACACAAGTTAAAATTGCGGCTAAAGAATATGTTTATTTTATGAATGAAATTAAAGATATGAATGATAATAAACTTATAGTCCAAAACACAGGTGTTAATTCTGGAGAAACATTTGCAATAAAAAGAGGCGACAAGTTTATTGTGAACGAAAAGCTTGTTAAAAAATGTATAAATATGGCTCATAATGATAATTTGTATAGGACATTCGGTTTTTTTAAAACTAATGTTGTCTTGGATAAATTAAAAAATGCATTAGATGACAGAACAACAGATACAAGCGAAAAGGATTAAGCAGTTAGAGGCTGAAGGTTACTATGTTATTAAACTTATTAAGACTAATAAGAACGGTATACCTGATCTTGTTGCTATACCCCCTAATTGTGGTGTGTTGTTTTCAGAAGTAAAAAAGCCAAGTGGCAGGGTGTCTGCCATACAAGAATATAGATTAAAAGAATTAGAAAAGCATGGATGCAAAACAGAAGTATACAGAGGAGGAGTTTGAAATAGATGAATATTTTTTAGAACAAATGAGAAACTTCAGAAATGGAGCTGCAGTAAAAGTGGCCTCAGTAATTGATCACATGTATGGAGCAGAAACAACCTACGGTTATATTGAAAATAAAACTGGAGTTGTTAATGACGACAAAAACAATCCTGTGTTTTTTAAAATAGATTACTTTAGAGATGAAGATGGCCCAATAGTTCTTATGGATACCTATGAAATATCTTCTGATGAATATTTAGACTCAATTAATTTAAATCAAAATATAACATGAGAAAAGAAACATTGATTAAACATGTGATTCATGTTGTTCAAGAAGAAACAAATATAAAAGATTTAAAAAAGATAAGCAGAGAAAGACAACATGTTGACGCTAGAAGAATAGCTTATTATATATTTCGTAATTTGCATGGAATGAGTTTTCAGGCAATAGCAGATATTTTTGACAAGAACCACGCCTCTGTTCTTCATTCTCTTAAGGATATAGAGTTTATTATTAAATTTGATAAGGAGTTTTCGTTTATATATAATAAGTGTCTTACTAAGTTATCTAGTGGAGAAATGAGAAGAGAAGAAATAAAAAATGAAATAAGAGAACTCGCAAGAGAATTAAGAACTATAAAATATTGGTAAAATGGAATACAGTTACGAAGACATTGATAAAGTTGTAAACTTTAAAACCTGGTCAGAAAAAAAGAAAATAGATGAGTTGTTTAGAATTGATTGTTATCAGTATACCAACTTAGGTAAAGAGTCAACAAAAACAGAACGTGAAGTTGTAAGAAGAAAATCAAAAGCAATTTATAAAGCTGTTACTAAAATCAATCAAGATGTTGGGAAACATTTATTATACGCACAAGATTAACAATCTTTGTTAATAAGTTTTCTATTTTTATTGAACAAAAACTTGTACATTACAGAAACAAATAGTACAAATGTCAATACACAAAAACAGCAGAAACTCAATTAACTTTATTAACTTATTGATGAAATCCATCAATGACTTAACCGATGACATCTACGAGTCTTTAATGGATGAAGATTATGAGCATTTAAACCAATCCATCAAGGAGCTTCATTCTGTTTTGCGTGAGACGCAAAAATTTACAGAAGATGAGTTATAGACCAAGATTGTCAGGTAATAAAAAATTAGCTTACGAGAATCTGACAACTAAAGAACGAAGGATATTAGTTATTGGAGACATACATGCTCCCTTTGAACTAAAAGGTTACTTTGAATTCTGTAAAGAAACTTATTCTAAATACAACTGCAACCAAGTAATATTCATAGGAGACATAATTGATAACCACTACAGTTCATTTCATATTAGTGATCCTGATGGTATGGGTGGTGGAGATGAATTAGATTATGCTATAAACGATATAAGTAAATGGGTAGAAGCTTTCCCTGTTGCTGATGTTCTGATTGGAAATCACGACAGAATTATAATGAGAAAAGCTTTTGACTCTCAAATTCCTAAGCGATGGGTTAAGTCTTACAACGATGTTCTTGGAACTAATTGGAACTGGGTAGATAGAATAGTCTACGATAATGTACAGTACGTTCATGGAGAAGGTGGGACAGCAAGAACCAAATCAAAAAATGATATGATGTCTACAGTACAAGGCCATATCCATACACAGGCTTATGTTGAATGGAGCGTTGGAAGAAACTTCAAGGTCTTTGGAATGCAAGTTGGTTGTGGAGTAGATGGAACATCTTACGCAGCTGCTTATGCCAAGAACTTTAAGAAACAAGCAATAGGATGTGGTGTGGTATTAGGTGGACATACAGCTATTAATAGACTAATGGATTTATAAGATGAAAGATAAAATCGTAGAAGATTTAAAAAAAGAGTTTGATGCTAGAAGTTGTGTCGGTATAAGTAAATACAAAACTACACTACAGGATAATAATAAAGATAACTTTTTACAGCATCTAAAAGAAGAACTAATGGATGCTGCTTTATATATACAAAAGATTCAAAGCAATGAAAGATAAAATAATAGAACAGATTATTAAGGAAAAATCTAAAGACAGACCTAACTACAAAGCAATTCAGAAGCTGCAACAATTATTTGATGCAGCTATTGATGATGATAGTGAACAACTATCTTCTTCTTCTTCTTCTTAATTCCCTTTCTCTTTTTTCTTTACGTTCTTTTTTGGCTCTTAAAATTGCTTGATATTTTGGGTCATTATTCCTTTTTTCTTTAAGCTCTTTTTTCTTTCGTCTCATTTCATCAGCTTTCCTAGGATTAATTAGTTCCATTTGTTTAATACTCAATCGCTTACCTTTGTTTTCTTCCAGTCTTTTTGCCTCCTTTACTTCAGACCAATTTTTAGCAACATAATATCTTCTAACGTCTTTATAAAAAGGAATTGCACCAGGAATATTAAGCATCTCTATAGCTGTCCTTTCAGACATAAATTCTTTAAAGGCTCTATTAGCTACGGTAGCATTTTTACTATCCATCTTTGCTAATAAATCTGCAACCCTTAGACTTGCATTTACTTGATTTGATAAAGGCCCTGACAAAACATTTATTAACGCTGATGCTGCTCCTTTTCTTTCTATACTTTCTGTGTTAATAATAGAAAAAATTAATGAATGTTTGTATTGATTATATCCTTTTCCATCATCATCTGACCATAAGCCCAACTCTTCTCCATAAGATTTATTAAAACTTTCAATACCTATGTTTGGCAGAATCTGAGGAATGTTCCCTGTTACACCTCTTGTTATTAATGAAACTCCTGCACCAACCGCTTGTCTTATAGCTAGCTCTTCGTAATCAACATCATCTTCATCATCAAGACCTAGCATTGATTGCCATAAAGCAGTTAAAGCTTTATAAGAGACAACGTAAAGACTCATTCGAGCCATTACAGCTGTTAATTTTGCAGCTCCTTGTATTGGGCTTTGATCCCCTTGACCGACCATAGATGCAATTGCTTGTCTGGCTGTAGCGTATTCATTAATAGTAAATCTAGCCATGTATGAATTAAGTGTTCTGTAATAATTCTTACCAGTATTTCCTGCTCCTGCTTTTAATTGATTCTTTAACACACCACTAAATGGGTCATTAGAAGTTGCTGCTTGAGTTACTGCTTTATCAGCAGCAATCCTAGATTCTTTAATAGCATCAGCATATTTTTCCATATACTCTTGGTCATTTTCTGAAATCTTATTTACATCCATTTCTTGACCTGTTATAGACTTAAAGGTTCTACCGAATGTTCCAAAAAATAAAGGTCTTGAAATCATTTTATCAGGAGTACTTAATAAGTTATCTGCTACAAACTCAATTCCTTTAGCCCCTTGAGAAGTAAACCTACCAGCATACTCAATTCCCTCACCTAACTTAGTTTGTTTAGTTCTGCTGCTTGTCTTTTTATTTCTAACAACACCTCCTTGTTCTGCTTTAGAGCCTGATAATATTTCAGAATTATATAATTTAGTGTAAGAAATAGCTCCAACATTTATAGCAAAATCCATTCCGTTTTGCCCAAGCCCTAGTTTACCGTACTTAGTCATCCCATCCATTGTTTCAAGGGGACTATCCAAAAGTGCAAAAGTTAAGTTAGAACCAAGTTCAGCTACTGCTCTAGGAACAGAAGCTAGTGTTCCGTAATAACCTATTCTTTTTGCTACATCCATAAGCTTACCACCAACAACATCGGTGCTAAAGTTAGAACCAATAACGTTATCTATAGCTTCTGTGTATACTTCATTTAAATCTTTAGCAGCCTGAATAACTTCTTCTCTATCTGTATTTCTTTCTGTTATTTTAATTAATTCATTTAACGCTTTTCTTTCTGTTTGAATTTCATTTGTTAGATAATAATCCATACCCACCGCCCTTACTGCTCTAAGTGCTGATGAAACAGGACTAAAGTCAATAGACTTATTATTACTTACTCCTGTTCTGCTTATTGATGTTTTTGACTTTGTACTAGAGTTAAAGTAATTCATTTGACTCTGCAATTGAGAATCATTTTGGTCTCTGTTTTCAGAAAATCCCTTAGTATCTACATCCATTTTGTGATGTACATAGTTATTTAATAAATCTAATTTACCTCCTCGAACAATAGTTGTAGCATAAGCCTGTTTGTCTGACAATGAATTATAAACATCACGCATTATCTTTATCGCCTTCTTTACTTTAGGAGATAAAGACTCATCCATTTTTTTAGTTGTAACTACACCATTATCATTGTACTTTTTTAACATAGCTTCTAAAACTGCTATATCTGATTCATTGTATCTGCTTTTTTGAGGGTTTTTATTATATTTTTTTACTACAGCAGACACATATCCATTGGGAGTATCAATACCCTTTACTCCTGGATTGCTTTCACTCTCTAATGCCAATAGATACATCTGTACTTCAAAATTTCTTTCAACAGATTTATTTACACTTTCCTTTAAAGATGGTGCTAAAAGTTTTTCTACAGCAGCAAGTTTATCTGTAGCCTTAGCTGCCCAAGCATTATATGCAGCGTATTTAGATGCTATAGGTGTAAATGTATTGTTCCTTATATTTTCATTTGCATAGTTACCAAACACATTATCAATAACAGACAATGGGTTTGATCTTATCATCTCCTGAGCTACTCCTTTACCTGTATACTTACTTTTTAAATAGGATTCTCCAAAGGTTTTAATCATAGCTGCTTTATGTTTCCCAGTTCCGTACTTCATAATCATAGGCATAATATCTTGCGCCCTACTGTTTATAGATTGGCCAAGCTTGTTTGCAGCATGAGTATAAAACCCTTCGTTTATGTTCTCAAGAGTAATCTCTAATTCCATTAGTTGATTACCTGTTAGCCCAACTATATCAGAATCTTTTATGTTTTTATAGACATTAACATCACCTGCCTCTCTTGTAGTAGTGTCTAGGTTTTTTAAAGTAATTCCTTTAGACCTTGACTTTATGTTGTTTAAAACCTTTTGTCTGTTCTCTGCATAGTTATTAGCGGCCTGAACTATATCAGTATTTTCATCTGTTTCAGCTAAATTAATCTTATCTATAAGAGTTTCTAACTCAAATGAATCTAACTTACCTAAATCATTTTCAATAAATTTACTGTTATCTTTAAGTAATGTTTCGCCATCTACGTCTTCATCAATTATTTTATCAACTATATTTTTTAATGTCTCAGCTTCTTTAGTTTCTACCTCTTCACTAACCTCTGGAGTTGCTACATACAAAGAGTCAAATAAGTTTTGAGCCTCTAATATAAATGGAGCTAATTCTGATTTTTTAGAGTTCTTAATTCTTTTTAGAAAATCATTATAAGAATCTATATTTTCAGATGTAAGGTTACTAATAGGTGTATTTAAAATATTTGACAATCTTGTATTCAAGTCTGTATTTAAACCATAAGCTCCAGAATTAAGTTTCTTTGTTACATCTGAATTAAGTTTAATAGCCTGTGCTTCTTTAACAGCAAAGTCTGCATTATTAAAAATTTTCTCAGAGTAATCTATTAATTCTTGTACAGCTAATTCATTGTCAAGGTTTACACTATTAACTCTATTTACAACTGCTCTTGTTTGAGCTGCGGTAATAGTTCCTTTTTTACCCTTAGCATATGTCTTTATCTGATCATTAAGATTTTTTCTTTTAGTTTTTAAATCTTGTTTACCTTCTCTGTTGGCCTTGTTCCAAGCTTTCCAAAATCTTTTACGTTGAGCATTCTCTCCTTCTTGTCTTGCTTTGTCGGTTCTAGTTGTACTCTTTATAGATTTTAAAATACCTTTATAAGTATCAGCCGTTACAGTTTGACTATTGGTTTTAGCAATGGCTTCTACCTCAGCCTGTACTTCTGCTTCATTAGCAGCATATAAATCTATCTGCTCATTTGAAAAGTTAGTCTCTCCTTTTGCTATCTTAGTAGCTAGTCTTCTTGTTTTTGATTTATCTTTAGGTAATTTTTTTCGTATTTCAGAAACTCTTTTATCTATAGCTTCTTGATTCTCTGAATAAAATTCTATAGCTTCATCAGATAATTCGTTAGAAGTATCAGCATCAGCCATTCTATTTGCAAATGACTCAATCTTATTGTCGAGGTCATTGTTCACACTCATCACTTTTGGAGACTGCATATCTTCTGAACGACCTTCAGACCAAGTCCACTCAGGCATTAATCCTACTTTTTGATCTGCAAAAACCGTATCCTCTGCACTTGCAGTTCTATTTGATTCCCCATTAGGGCCAAAATTTACCCAAGAGTTTTGTCCTCTTGTTTCACTTGTCATTGCACCAATAGCAGCTCCTGTAAATAATCTAGAATGAGCTTGCCAAGCATTCTCCTCTCCTCTTGCTCTAAACCCTGCCCCTTCTAATCCATGGCCAAAAGCATCATGAACAGCTCTAAATAAATCATTAGCTGTAACGGACTTGGTTTCTCCATTCAATCCTCCAACTGGCCATTTTAGACCTGTGTCTTCTAGTAAAGGATTTTGAGAAACATCAACATCTTCATCTGAACCAAAACCTAAATCTGTTGGGAAAACTCCCATTTCTTTATTTTTACGCAAATCACGCATTGCATTAAATGGAGACGAAATGTATTCAATATTTTTAGGATTGTTTAAGTCAATAAACCAAAATTTATAACCTGCTTTAACTAAAGCTTCATATTGAGCTTTAGTTTGTTTTATTAATTCAGCATAGGCCTCCTTTACTTTTGGATTTTGAGGATCGTTAGCCATTTCTGTGTAAGCATCAGCTATTCTTTTAGCTCTAACAGGATCTACTTCAACGTATTCTCCTTGTCTTTTGAGTTCAATATTGTTGTCATTTGCATATTTTTCAGCAACGGATACGAGCTGTATATCTGGTCCTGTTGCACCTTTGATGACTGGAGTGCCTTGAAGAGGCGTAGTTTTGCTGATTGAAGTCCGTCTTGTTCCTCCGTCTCTGGAGCGTTTGGATTGTACTTGTTGTTTTGTTTTTTCATTAGTTTTTGGTTTAGATTTAAAAGCTTCTTGTGCTTTTTTCATGTTCCTAAAAGAGTCCTCTCTAAGATTTAATTGTTCCTCAGCAGTTATTTCATTATTAAACTCCATTTGAGCGATAACCCTAAGTTTACTTCTTCTCTGTTTACCTATGTCATTGTAATCTTCTGACACCTCTATAGAAGAAAGAGGATTGTCCCCAAATACTTGTGGGGTATCTGTTAACTGTTCAGTATCTGTCGTTTTGTTTCCTTTTCTTCTTCTTACTGCTTTTGGACTTGCTATGTTCTCAAATCCTTCTATTGTTTCCGTTTTAACAATACCGCTGCCCTCTTCAGAGACAACAAGCTCAATAACTCTTTCATTAGTTATATCGTTATCTTTTCCAAGAGTATCATTGTTGTATGTTTCTCCGTCTTTGTTTTTATATTGTATTTTTCTACTACCGTCTTTTGCAGTTATAATCACAACAATAGCTTTATCACCATTGTCGTCAACTGTTTCATAAGATTCTTTTTTTACAGGGTCATAAGGCTTAAGTTGCGTTTCTGCTACTTGTTCAACATTTCCCTCCGTAGTCGTGTCGCTAGTTGTATCGGTTTGCGTTTCACCTTCTTCGACTTGCGTGTCGGTATCTGTCCCAACGTCTCCTTCTCCCACTTGCTGCAGTTCCACTTCGGAGTCTGCCCCATCTGTTTGGCTTGTTGCATCATCTGGTAACACTTGCTTCTCTGTGCTTGGCTCTTGAATGGCATCTTTTTCTGTTTTAATTAATACAGGTAAGTCTATTTTTATCTCAAAAGACAAACCACTTTTTACTATTCTTGCTTCTATCCCAGGATATGCTTTTTGTATTTTAACAATCTCTGCTTCTGCTTCCGACTTAATAGGAGTTACAAATTTACCAAAAGATCTATCTCCTTTTTGCTTTACAGTCTCTTTTGTTACATCGCTATAATTTACTTCTCTTGTAACAACATTACCATCTGAGTCAGTCTCTACATCTAATTTAGAATTATTAAAAGACTTAAGACCTCCTTCAGATATTGTTTCCCCTGGAAGAACTTTAGCTCCATCAGGTAGCGTAGTATCAGCAGATGTAATCATATTCTTAAACGCACCTCCTGTAGACTCCATCTTAGTAGAGAACATATTTGTTGGCTTACCGTTTTCATAAATCCTAACATATCCAACAAAGTTTTTCTTGTCTTTACTACTTATGATAGCATCTACAATACCTGTTTCTGGATTTACATAAGTTGCTGTTGATACCCCTTTTCCATCAAGGCTTGTAATATTTGATATATTTGCTTCTCCTTTAGGATTAGATGGGGTTATTAAATTTTTATCTGTATGAGTTTCTCCAAATAAATCCTTTTGTGATTGTGTCACAGTAACTTGCTCCTCTGTGCTTGGCTTTGAAATGGCATCTTCGTCTGTTTTAGTTTCTGATTCTTTTTGTTGGTCTGGATAAGCTAAAGCCTGCATTTCTTCTATTGACAACTTGTTAAAGTTCTCTACAGCTCTATTTCTAATTTCGCTATTATTTATTTTGTAGTTTTTTTCACCTGCAGCTTCTTTCTCTGCAACTAACTCTTTACCTGCATTATCCATGAATTTTTGCTTCTCTTTATTATTAATAAAGTCAAAGTTAGATTTCTTGATTATTCTATTTTTTAATTTCTGTATCTCTACATCAGTTCTAAAATCTGGAAAAGCAGGGTTTTCTTTTTGCTTTATAGCTTCAAGTTCTTTTATTTTAGCTAAGTCACTCATAACCGACAAAGAGGTTTCTGCACTTAAATTAGGAGGTAATCCATTTATTGTGCTTTTGTATATCTCTACATCAGCCATTATATTTTCTACCTGCTCTGGTGTATATACTCCTTTTTTAACTTGTGAGTCTAAAAGTTGTTTTGTTTTATCTGAATCACTAGACATTAAAGCCAATGCTTTCATTTGATCGACAGCCTGAAAACCCCTACCTCTAACTTTAAAAGAATTAACAGTACCTGTTTTTAAATCTCCTGCAAAAGGCATAAAAAAACCTGCTGTTAGTGAGATTATGGATGTGTTCATAAACTCATCTGCACTAATGGTATCTCGCATTATTTCTTGACCTGCTTGCTCATTTATGTTGTCACCAATAACATAAGCCTGTCCTCCTTGTTGAATATTTTCTTGAATAAACTCTTTAAGACCTTCTCCAAGGTATACTTTTCCATTTGTTATTACCTTATCTAAACCTTTTTTAAAAATACTTTTAGATACCTCAATACCTGCTCCTTTAGTATATGCATCTATGCTTTTTTGAATAAGCTTTTCTTTTACTTTTGTTCCGAAAATTTTATCCATAGCAATTCTTTGAGTAGATATAGGAGCTGTTAAAACACCTAAAGCATAACCCTGCATACTTGCACTTGCTGCTAATTCATCTGCCTCTTCATTTGACATTCCTGCAGCTAAAGCTTGCTTTCTTACATCTGAAGATAACGAACTAGCCATTAAAGTTCCTTGAGCAATCATAGCTGATGCTGTTGTAGCTCTCATAGGTACTTTTTCTAATAATTTTATTATAGACCTTCCTTGCTTGTATTTAGAGGCTGCCGATATACCTTTAATGGTTTGTCCTGCTATTCCAACACCTCTAGTAAGAGCTATCTGAAGTAACATATCAGAGGCTACACCTGCAGTTGTTACTGCTGCTCCTGTACCACTAAAACTACTTGTTTCAACTCCATTTTTTGATACTTGTTTTCTTATTTCTTCTATCTGACTAGGCTCTAAAACACTACTAACTCTTATCTTTAAATCTAAATCATATATCTCTCCCCTATCGTCAATCATATACTCTCTGCCATTAGCATAAGCACTTTTACCACTTGCGTAAGTATACCTAAGCATATCATCTCTGTTGAGTTCTGTTTCAGCTTGATTCATTTGAATTTCATCAACAACAGAATCCATACCTAACCATCCGTACCCCCACTCGGAAGTGCTATTTATTCTATCAGCTACAGAACGACCACCCTGATACCCTGAATCAAGAAGCCATTGAGTATTATCTCCACCTACGCCTCCCTCTAGTTCTCTTTGATAGTTTTCTTTTGTTTCGGCTTTTTGTTTCTCTACAACAGCTGCAAGAGTTTTAAATTCCTCAATCATATATTGACTTAGGTCTTCGCTTTTAATTGAAGGTTTTAAATTAATTTTATCAGTATCGCCATGTAAAAATGGATTCCTACCATTATTAGCTATCTTATATTCTAAAACTTCTTTTTCAATTCGTTGCATGTCAGATTCAGCAAGATAATTTTTTAAATAATCATACTTAAGTCTTTCTGCTGCAAGGGTTGGATTATAATTACCTGAATAGTCATAACTTCTACCATCTTCAGAGATGGTTTCGTCTTCTAATAACTGATTGTATTTATCTAGAAATCCTTTTTTCTTTAAGTAGCCATTAAAACCAGCTATATTAAATTTCTCGTTTTTATCTGATAATTTTTTAAGAGCTGTTTGATTATACATTTTACCAAGCTGTTCATTTTCAAAACCTGTTGGTTGGTAATCTGCATCTTCTGCAATGTCAAACTGTTCCTGTGTAGGAGAACCTTCTCTTTGAAATATAGCCTGCATTTCCTCCTCAGTAGCATCTGGATTTGCATCTAAAAGTTTTTGTGTTTCTGAATTAAAGGAATTAACTACCCTTATGGCTTCTGTTTTTATTGCCTTGTCTTCTTCTGTTTCAATGTAGTTTTTTGTTTCTGAATAAACATCATAAGGCTGAAGCTCCTCACTTTGTAGTTTTAATATGTTGTCTTCAGTTGACCTAACCGCAATATCTTGAAGTTTTTCTATAGATTTTCTATTACCTTTTAAGGCACTTATTACGTCTGATTCTTTTATATATCCAACTGCTAATGCTTTTTGAATGTTTGGGTCTGCCTCTATTTTTAACTTTAATGTTTCATCTACTATTTTACTTGCATTTTTCATAGCCCTAGCCCTACTTTGACCTGGCATGTAAAATCCATCTAAGGGTATATCACTATTATCTAGTAATTTATTTAAATCTTCTGTTAAGAAATCTTGAACTTCTTCTTCTGGAATTAAATTTTCTGTGTCTCCTTTTAAAACATTAAGAGGATTCATCTGTTCCTTAAAGTCAACGAAGTCATCTTCAACTACCTCGGTTACCTCTAAACCATCCGAAGATCCAGGAGTTGTTTCCGTTTCTGTAGTAGATTCCGTAACAACCTTTCCCCCATTTGAAGGAGTAACGATTGGGTTTTTTTTTTCAGCATAATCTAAGAACCCCTGCTCATCATTAAAAATACCTTCAGGCAGCATCTCATATACGCTTTTTATTCCATTTTGATTAACGTATTCAGAAAAACCATTAAAATCATTAAATATTCCTTCAGGTAACATTTCGTAAATTTCTTCCATCTTTTATGAATTTTGCCAGTCGTTATATGATTTCTTTTCGTTTCCTTTTATTTTTATCCAATCTTGAAAAGAAGGCTTTTCCGTTGTTTCTTTTTTATTTCGAGGATTGTTTTCTTTAGCATAATTTTCAAGAGCCTTTTTTACTACTCGACCATTATCTTCATCCAATTCACTCGTTGCTAATATTTCTTTTTTGCCATCTAAATATCCGAAGACCCTCATTCTATCATTACCTGGAAAATCGTCTATTTCAACCGTGATAAAGCCTTCAGGAAAACCATATTCTTCTACCATTTTCGATACCGTTTGTTCAAATGCAATTTTTATCTTTTTAGAATCCTTCCCTGCTTCTGTAAAAGCAGTTGATGGTGTTAGAGGATTCATATTGCTATCGTAACTTAGAGCAATATCATCCAGGAAAACATATGGCTTTCCTTCTTTTATCTCATTGTATTTATAATCTTTTATACCTTTTGCTAGTGTGTTTTGCTTATCACCTTTAAAACTTGTGAATTCAAGATAATTTTGAGCAGCATTTTTAGACAGTTGTGCCTGAGCAGCCATTTGACTTCCTGCTCCAGTAGCTTTAGATCCTGTCATTGGTATATCTGCAAGCTTTCGGCCATCCATATCAATAAAGTTTAAAATTAAGTTACCCTTTTCATCTAGAGAGTATTCTGCTGAACTTAATACTTTACTTTGAGTTACTATAGCATTTATAGAACTTTTTTTACCAGTTGCTGCCGTATCAAATAGTTCTGCATAGTATTTACCTTCTTTCTGCCTGTCCCCAACGGCAATATCAACAGCAGTATCTTTCCTTGCTTGAAACTCACTTCTCTTAGTACCTCCTTGAGTATACTTCTCGTTAACTTTAGAAAGAATACTACCCTTTGCAGAATTTACAGCAGCTTTTTGATCATCAGGCGTAAGTACTACTGTGAGTTGGTTTGCCACAAGCTTCATTTCTAGATACTTGTTTTTCTCACCTTCAACTACCTCACCTTTTTCTAGGTCATAATAATTATATTTTATTTTTTCATTCTTTTCTTTATCGGTAAGCATTGCCCATTCATTCATGGTTTTAGTCTGCGACCTTTCACCTTCAGGGCCATTGTCTGTTAAGATACTAACCTTTCTACTATTAGTGCTAGTAGCTAAAGCCGCAGCATCATTTATTAAAGTTGAAACTCTTTGATTAATAAGATTCCCTTCTGAATCTCTAGCTAATAAGAAATCTTTAACAGTTCCATACATTTTTCCATTTGGCCCAATAGCCATTATTTGAGCTGCTACATCTAAAGGGCCATCTTTTACAAAAAACTTTGCAGTTTCAGTTGCTAAGTCAAACCTATCTGCCCTTTCATTCCTTACTCCATCTAAAGCAAGTATGTTCATTTGTGAACCTTGACCTGGCAATATTTTAGGGTTACCTTTTTCATCTAAATCCAAAACCTCAACTCCATCTTGAAGTTTTGTTTGGTATAAAGTAACATTACCTAATCCATTTGTACCAATACTCATATTAACAAAATTAGGATTCATTATTCTACTCTGGATTCTTTGCATCGCCCCCTCTTCATCTCCAGATGCAGGAAGATGATATACATCAGGGCCACCTTCTTCATCAGGCCAATATCCACCTTTAGCTCTTTGAAGTGTTAATTGATAATCTTTTGAAGCAGATTGGATTTTTTTCTGCATAATATCAAACGTCTGTTTTCCATTTTCTCTAAATATAACATTATCATCAGCACTTATGACACCACTTCTAACTAATTTTTCATTATCATAAAGTTGGTCTTTATAACTAGCCAATCCCATTATAACTAAATCTCTTTCAGTTTTATATTGTTCTCCAGTACTTGTTAATTTTGATATTTCTTGTTGAGCTTTTAATTCGCCTTCCCTGTAAGCCTTAGCTGTATCGTCTTTTAATTTTTTACGTTCTGCAGCTATATTAGTTGCCCAGGTGTTAACATCAGCCATTCCTGTGTCAACAGCCTCTAATAATGTTTTTCGTGTACCAACACCTGTGTTTCCTTGTTCAACCGAAAACTTTGCTGCGTCTAATGCATTACCCATATCTTATAATTTATTGTTCTTTTTCTTTCGGTTTTGGAGAACCAAAGAGTCCTAGTCCTTGAAACATCTCACTAAAATCACCAAAAGGATTTGTAAAATTATCAAATTGTGTTTTTAATTCAGAAAAGAAATTAGTGAATCCGCTTTCAGCTTCTACTTTTTTATCCATTCCAACAGAATCTGAATAACCAACTTGTGTATTTTTTTCGTCTATCCTAATATCTTCATCTTGTGGTACTACAGGAGTATTTGAAGCTGTAGATTCTAACTCAAAAGGAAGACCTGTTTTAACTGTTTGCATTAATTGGCCTTTATCATACCCATCAATTATTTTTAATGCCTCTGCATTAGTTTTTGCTGCTCCACTATCTAATAAAGATTTAACTGCCTTACCTGTTGCATCTTTCATACCAGCAAATCCTCCAAAAGCTTGAAGTCCAGCAGATAATGCACTTGTCCCTGCGTTAATAAACGCCCCTGTTGCCTGACCTGATAAGTTATCTGATTGTTGTGTTAACGCATCAGCTTTTACTCCTGCTGCCGCTGCTCTATCATCAAACATCATTGCAATCCTAGCAGCATCTGTTTCAGCAGCTTCCGCTCTTTTCGCCTCAATACCTAATTGTTGTCCAGCATACTTGTCTGCAATTAATCCTGTAGTAGCATCTGCTCCTTGCTTTACCTTACCTGCTGTTGCTACTAAACCTCTTTGGTCACCTTCGGCTGCCTTTTCGATTATCTGTCCAGTTATTGCATTTGCAGTTTGAAGTTGTTTATCATATACATCTGTTGTTGCTCTAAGAGCATCATAGTAATTGGTTTCAAGTCTTGATACTGCTTCCTTTTCTAATTCTTCTTTTTGTATATTTAAACGACCTGCCATTCTAGCGGCTTCTTTTGAACCATCTGAAGCTATAAAACCTTTTGCTACTTGGCCACCTACAGCTACACCTGCAGCTATCCCTGTTATTAATCCCATATTATAATTTTTTTATCATTTCTTTGGTGTACTGATCTCCCTCAATATAACCGTTTCCCTTATAATGTTCTATTAAAGAATCAGACTTTATTAAAGCATACGCATATTTGCAATTAGATAACTCTAAAGTGCGTGTTAAAATATCTATTAGCTCTTTTATGGCTTGTTTTCTTTTTATCTTGTCTTTATATTCAAAGTTAGATATAATCCAATCACACCATCCTACTGATGAGTTAGTTATATATATGTATCCTGCACAAACAGGAATATCATTATCATATACAATAAAACCACCCTCACCATTTTCTGGTAAAAAATCTTTAGGAGGTGGAGTCCATCTCCAATCTTTCCACCATTTTACTAAAATGGTTTCATAGTCTAATGCGTTTAATTTTCTTATATTAAATTTCATTAACGCAAAGATACAAAAATCTAAGGATTACTTTTCAATACATCGGAATCAACTGTAAAAAGTTCCACAGCTGTAGTACTGTTGTTTGTTAATTTAAACTCCATATAATAACCTGTTGCTCCATAAGATTCAGCAACACTATTTTTAGTCGTAAAAATATACGCTCCAACAGGTATCCCTGAAAGAGGTGGTGTTAAGTCTGTGGCATCTATTAAAATAGTTTTCCTATCAGCACTTATACTTGTTATTGGCCCTACCTCTTTTACAATAGCACCATTTTTATAAAAAACAGAATCACCATAATTAATAATAGAACTTATTGATATTGAAAATGTTACAGTTATTGTATTTGGTGATAATCCTGATGTACTTAAAAAACTACCTATCCCTTGAGTTGACCTTTGACTAAAATCTTGACTTCCTCCAATTCTTCTAACAAAAGCAAACCAAGATCCTTCTTTTTCCTCAAAATAAGTTTCATCCATAAAACCACTACCTAGATCTGTAACTAAAGCACAGTCCCATGAGTCATCACTTTCAAGCTCAATAGTTTTGAAAACCTTAACAGCTGTAGGCTCTTGATTAAAAACACCTGTAATTGTAGAATCATAATCAACTCCATAATAGTTGTTCCTTCTCTCGTTAGTATTATGCCTATATAAAGCACCACCACTAAAAGAATATAAATACTGATTCATTCCTAGAATAAAATCTGGATTATAACTATAAAAAGAAGGCCATCCTTTTACCGATTCACTAAACGTTAATGTATAATTTTCTAATGCCATATGTTATTATTTTTGTTCACACTCATCATTACGAGCATGCTACTATACTGCTAACTACTCCGTTTGTAACTGTAATTACTTGACTATTATCCATGTAATAATTTCCATCTAAAACTCTAACCTCACCATTAACATCATTAAATACAGGATTGTTAAGCTCAGGGTAGGTGTTTACTTGAAATCTAAATCTACCAAAATAATAAGTTGCATTTGCTGTAGTACATCCTGTTCCTGATGCAATTGATTTACCCTGGAAACTAGGTAAATTTGCAGGACAAGCCACCTCTAAATTAAATTGAGTAGTAGGACAAGTACCTAAAACTTCTATTTTTACGTTACTAGGTGTAGCACTTATTTTAGGTATAATTAAAAGATTATATTGGTTTGCACCTCCCAAAACATCATCCCCTGTATTTGTAGTAATAGTTTGAGTACTAGGGGTTCCAGGAATCCATGATGCAGGGTTTTGATTTAAACCATTGTAATAATTAAGGGTATGAGTTTGAGGAGCAGCCGCACATGGGCCTGCTGCTGCTGGCAACCCTAAAACAGTAAATGCATTTGCTACACCACTTGTGCTTTGTCTATTTCCATCTAATGGAGTTGATAGTCTATTATAATAAACCCCATCATATAAAACCCTTATTCCATCAGGAATTTCTTGAGGCTCAAAATAAATACTTATAGCCCCTGTTGTGCTACCTGCAGAAAAATTTAATTCATATAATCCAGCACCACTCTGTGGTATTACAATTCCTGTACCACAAGCTATGGGGTTTGGTGCAGGATCACAAGATGCACAAACAACTAGAGGGCCTAATGAGCCGTTTAGTTGGTATCGGTATTCACTATTGTATTGATAATATCCATCTGGAGATATAATAGTTAAATCAGCATCATCATATACAGCTGTAGCCGT
>Ga0209196_1000113_pt1 | contig 62549 bp, 57 predicted proteins | sample COGITO_mtgs_1105_5_FD_184801 | JGI IMG/M metagenome (GOLD analysis project Ga0209196, IMG submission 184801) | Pelagic marine microbial communities from North Sea - COGITO_mtgs_110509 (SPAdes) (version 2) | ecosystem: Environmental > Aquatic > Marine > Epipelagic ... | reverse complement strand
CGCAGGTTTTACTGGCGGTTATTGCCAGTATGTATGCGGTTTACCATGGCCCTGGTGGCTTGCAGCGCATTGCCCAGCGAGTCCATATGCTGACCTCTGTGCTGGCAGAAGGATTGCGCTTAAATGATCTTGAGCCGAGCAACCACAATTGGTTCGACACATTGACGCTAAATACCGGCAGCCGCACCCAAGAAATACTTGAGGCCGCTGCAGCGCGCGAGATAAATCTGCGCGCGATTGATAAAGATACGTTGGGTATCTCACTGGATGAAACAACCACAGAAGAGGATATTGTCGATCTCTGGGATATCCTTATCGGTGAGCACAGTCTGCAGGTTGAAGAGATTGCGGCGGAGGTTGCCGAAGCACTACCTGGCGATCTGATACGTACCGATAGTTTCCTCGATCACCCAACTTTTAGCAGCTTCCATTCAGAAACCGAAATGTTGCGCTATCTGCGTAAGCTGTCGGATAAGGATATTGCCCTTGATCGTGCGATGATCCCTCTCGGTTCCTGCACCATGAAGCTCAATGCTACTGCCGAGATGCTGCCCATTACCTGGCCGGAATTTTCCTCGATGCACCCCTTCGCACCGGCGGACCAGACTCAGGGCTATCGTGCCATGATCGACGATCTGGAATCCATGCTCTGCGCCTCGACAGGCTACGACGCTATTTCCCTGCAGCCGAATGCTGGTTCTCAGGGTGAATATGCTGGTCTGTTGGCGATCCGTGGTTATCACGAGAGCCGCGGTGACAGCGACCGAGATGTCTGCTTAATTCCAAGCTCTGCCCATGGCACTAATCCGGCTTCTGCACAGATGTGTGGTATGAAAGTGGTGGTGGTTAAATGTGATGATCAGGGCAATGTGGATGTTGCCGATCTGCAGGCCAAGGCTGAAAAGCATGCAGCAAACCTGGCGGCAATTATGGTCACTTACCCATCAACCCACGGTGTGTTCGAAGAGAAGATCACTGAGATCTGCGCGATTGTCCATGACCATGGCGGCCAGGTTTATATCGACGGTGCCAACCTTAATGCGATGGTTGGTGTCTGCCAGCCGGGCAAATTTGGTGGCGATGTGTCGCACCTGAATCTGCATAAAACTTTCTGTATTCCCCATGGTGGTGGTGGCCCTGGTGTTGGCCCGGTGGCAGTGGGTGAGCATCTTGCAGAATTTTTACCCAGCGAATCTGCTGTTGAATCCGGCGACAGCAAGCGTCGCGGTGCTCAGGTTTCCGCGGCACCTTTCGGCAGCGCGAGTATCTTGCCAATCACTTGGATGTATATTCGTATGATGGGTCGCACAGGTCTTAAGCAGGCAACTGAAGTGGCTATTCTCAACGCCAACTATGTTGCCAACCGTCTGCAGGATCACTACCAGATTCTCTATACCGGTGCTCAGGGACGTATTGCCCACGAATGTATTCTCGATGTGCGGGATATTAAAGATGATATAGGTATCAGCGTTGATGATATTGCCAAGCGCCTGATCGACTTTGGTTTCCATGCGCCAACCATGTCTTTCCCGGTGGCTGGCACATTGATGATCGAGCCTACAGAGAGTGAGTCAAAAGCCGAGTTGGATCGTTTCTGCGATGCGATGATTGCGATTAAGCATGAGATCGATCAGGTTGCCGGCGGGCAGTTTGAGCTGGATGATAATCCTCTGGTTGGTGCGCCTCATACGGCAGCGGTTGTCTCGGCGGATAGCTGGACAAGAAACTACAGCCGCAGTCAGGCGGCTTATCCGCTGGCATCATTGCGTGAAAATAAGTACTGGCCGCCAGTGGGTCGTCTTGATCATGTATTTGGCGATCGCAATCTGGTCTGCTCCTGCCCATCAATCTCGGAGTATGAAACAGATAGCTAATATTGAGTTAGAGAGATTCCGGTGTGGTTTTCAAATGCAGGCGCAGACGAATATGCCGGGCAAAATGATCCACGCCAATATTTAGCAGAGCACTGGCTAGAATTAGGATAAAGGCGCGGTCAAAACGAAACTCTTCAAAGGCCGAGTCGATATAAAAGCCCAGTGTTGATATTCCAAGAATGCCAAGGATGGCTGTCTCGCGCAGTATCACTTCCCAGCGATAAAACAGAAACGCTAAAAACTGCCGGTAGATACGTGGCAGCACCTCGTAGAAATAGAGGTTTAAACCGCGATTGGCATCGCCCCTTAAACTTAACTCTTCACTGTAGCGGCCTACCAAATGAGCGATGATCGCGGCGTTGTGAATACCCAGTGCCAATATTGCTGGCAGCATTGAGGGGCCGAGTATCAGCAGCCCTAAAAAGGCCAGCAGATATTCCGGCAGCGTGCGCAGCAAAATAAGCAGGCCATCTCCGGCCGTGCGGCCCCAGCGGCGGAAAAACAGCGGTGAATTTAACGGGAACAGCAATAGTGCCAGCAGTCCGGTAAATACTAGACTGATCTGGCCTAAAACCATGGTATTGATAAGCCCCGGCCATATCTGTTGCTGCCACAGCAGGCTAAACCAATTGGCAAACTCCGAGAAGGTACTTGCAGTGAAAAGCGCTTCACCGCGCAGTGGTGCCGGGACTATATCCTCAGTGATAAAGCGTGCCACCAGATCCCAGGAAATCTGCGCATGGGGTGGCAGGTAATAAAAGACTGCCAGCAGATAAATGGGTAGCAGGCGTTTTTGCAACCAAAAGCGTAGGGTGCCAATCAGCAGTAATAGGGCGTAAAAATAAGCCGCCGCTTCACTGTAATGACCTTCCCCCAATGCAGTTTCCAGATGAAAGCCCAGCGTTGGCAGGCCGACAAAACCAAGAATGGCACTGGAGCGAATCGCGCATTCAAATCTGTAGCTGGTATAGGTGACCATAGGCCGCCATGCCATGGGCAGCACTGTATAGAAAAAATGGGTCAGGGGCTGTTTGGCGGCGGGGCTGTTGCGAGCCGGAGCCAGATCCACTTCTTCAAATAACTCGCCGTAGATTTTAGCCAATGTGCCAGCATAGGGGATGGCAATGGCCAGCAGGCCGGTCAGTGATGAAAGCCCGGTAATTTGAATAAACAGCAGTGCCCAAAACAGTTCGTGGATTGAGCGGATAAAGGCACAGAATCCGCGTACCACAGAATAGCCATAACCCAGTGCGAGTATAAAACCGCCAATCGCTGCCACTGCAACACCCTGCAGGGCAAAGGAAAAGGTATTGGCGAGACTGCTTAACAATGTCGGCCATGACCAGACCGAGGGGCTGAGTGCACCAGCCGCCATAAGGCTCAGTTCATGCCAGGGATCTACCGTGGAGATATCCAGGTCGGCGCACAGCAGACAGAGCAGGGCAATGGCGGCAAACCAAAAGCTGGTTTTGCGCAGTGCACTAGCTGAGGTATCTAGGCTATTTGAACCTGTATTAAGCAGCATCGTAGAGGCCGGCGAGATCGCTGGCGGAAAGTTGATCGCTGGGCGCATCCAGTGCAATTGCGCCATCTTTAAGGCCGATAATTCGCGTGCAGAACTGTAGCGCCTGATCAATATCATGCATGGCCAATACAACAGTTTGATGTTGTTGGCAGATTAGCTTTAGCAATCTTTCCGCCTGATACTCATCGACATTGGCGACGGGTTCGTCGCCAATAAAGATCGCTCGTCGCTGAATTAGCGCGCGGCCAATACTGGTGCGTTGCTGTTGTCCGCCAGAGAGTTTATCTACCGAGCTGAAAAGCTGCATTTCAAGATCAATACTGCGGGCTATCTCACTAACTTCATCGCGCGCGGCAGGCATAGGTTTAATAAGGTTGCCAAGGTTATAGAGAAAGCTGTGGCGATTCAGCGCACCCATATAAATATTATGAAAGGCGCTCAACATCGGCACCAGGCCGGGCTGCTGTGGACACCAGGCGACCTGATTGGGTAATTGTTCACGCAGTGCTTTAAGCAGTGTTGATTTTCCGGCGCCACTGCCACCTACCAGTGCTACTCGCTCGCCGCGCTCAATCGTTAATGACAGATTGTCGAGTACCGTTTTTCCCTGGTACTCGAGTCGTCTGTTGTTAAGATCAAACAGTGGTTGGCTGGTGACCGCTTCCAATCCTAAGCCTATTTCTCTGCGTCGATAAGGCCGATGGCAACTGCAGTGTCAGCGATGGGCGCATAGAGATCATTGTTGGCTTCAATAAAGCTCTTGCGCGGGAAGCTGGCAAGCAGTTCTGGATCTTTCATCCCCAGCAGGGCGTTGACCAGTTTCTTTTGAATATCAGCACTGACATCACCGCGCAATGTCCATTGGTAGTCAGGGTAGGGAGGTGTCTCCCAGATAATCTTTACCTTGGTGGGGTCAATTTTGCCCGCTGCCAACTCCTTGGCCCATACTTTGTAGTTGACCGCGCCAACCTGATAGGCGCCGGACTGAACTAGGGCAATGGTGCGGCTGTGGTCGCCGCTAAAGCCGACCTTGGAGAAAATTTTCTGCGGTGTATCTTTGAGCTGCTGGCGGATATGGTACTCGGGCATCAGCCGTCCAGAGGTAGAGCCTTTGGAACCAAAGGTAAAGGTTTTGCCGGCAATAGCTGCCGGGAAATCAGTACTGCTCTCCAGACCGCTACTGCTGTGGGCGATCAAGTAGGTTTTAAAGAAAGGGTCTTCATAGCCTTGGGCAATTGCCTGGCTGCCGGGAACCAGTCGTCGAGCCTGAACACCGGAGAGACCACCAAACCAAGCTAGCTGAACCTGATTATTGCGAAAGGCGGTAACCGCAGCGGCATAGCTTTTTACCGGAATATAGCGAACTTCAATCTCAAGCTCTTTTTGCAAATAGTCAGCGATCTTATTAAAGCGCTCTTGCAGATGAGCTTCATCTTGGTCGGGAATGGCTGTAAAGGTAAATGGTTCTGCAGTGGCCATTGATGAAGTGATTAGCAATGATGCAAATATAAGGCTGGAAAAAAGGCGAGTCATTCTATTGAAGTCCTGTTTAGATTATTTAATTAGTCAGATTGTTTTTTAGGATTCTGTTTGAGATTGATTCCAGTTAATACAGTCTTGCAGGCTAACCCCTGAGCCGCCAAAGATATCCAGTGCGCTGCCAATGGTCAGATCGACTTTACCTTTGGAGAGGGTTTGTACCAGTTCGAGATCTTGCAGCGAACGGGCACCGCCGGCATAGGTAACCGGAAGATTGCAGCAGTTGCCGAGTAGGCTGACCAGATTCTGATCTATACCAGCTTGCAGTCCTTCAACATCTGCGGCGTGAACCAAAAACTCTGCGCAGTGTTTTTCCAGTTCAGCAATGGTTTGCGGGTCGACCGCGGTATTGGTAATGGTCTGCCAGCGATCGGTGGCAATCATCCAGCCGCCGTCAGTTTTTCGGCAGCTGAGATCCAGCACTAAATTGTTGGCGCCGACTTCAGCCACAATCGCCTCGAGCCGTGACCAGGAAAATTCGCCATTTTCAAACAGATAGGAGGTGACAATAATATGCGAGGCACCGGCCTCTAAATAGCTGCTGGCATTTTCCAGATTAACGCCGCCGCCAAATTGCATACCTTTTGGATAGGCGTTCAGTGCTTGAAGAACCTGCTGCTGATTATTGGGGCCGAGAGCAATAACATGGCCGCCGGTAAGCTTATGCTCTCTGTAGAGTTGCGCATAATAGGCGGCGTCGTGGGAGCTGACAAAGTTGGTATCGGCACCGCTGTCGGTAAGGCTGCCGCCGACAATCTGTTTTACCTGACCCTGGTGAAGGTCGATGCAGGGGCGAAACGCGGTCAATGTGCTAACTCCAAATAGTTGAAATCGTAAACAAAGCCGCAGTATAACTTAACTATGACTTACTGCAGCGCTATTCCGACCTTTGAACCATTGGTGCGATTGAGTTTTTGACTGATAAAGTGACCGGCGGCGATTAACTTCTTAAGATCAACGCCATGTTCGATCCCCAGGCCATTGAGCATATAGACCAGATCTTCTGTGGCGACATTGCCGGATGCGGCGCCGCCACTGGCAAGTTTGGCATAGGGACATCCGCCGAGACCGGCCACTGAACTATCGATAACTGAGATACCCATCTGCAGGGAGATCAGCACATTGGCCAGTGCCTGCCCATAGGTGTCGTGAAGATGGACGGCGAGTTTTTCTGCGGGGATATCCTGCAATAATCTGCCGAGTAGTTTTTCAATGGTAGCGGGGGTGCCGACACCGATAGTGTCGCCGAGAGAAATTTCATAACAGCCCATGGCCAGCAACTGTTTGGCCACGCTGGTAACGGTTTCGATATTTACACTGCCTTCGTAGGGGCAGCCGACTACGCAGGAGATATAACCGCGCAACCTAATCCCATTAGCCTGCGCCTGTTCGGCTAGTGGTTTAAAGCGCTCAAGGCTCTCAGCAATTGAGCAGTTAATATTTTTCTGGCTAAAGCTCTCCGAGGCCGCGGCAAAGACCGCCACCTCTTTTACGCCGCACTCCATCGCCCGCTCCAATCCACGCAGATTGGGGGCCAGTGCGGCATAGACTGTTTTTGAACTTTCAGGCAGTTGGTTGAAAACTTTATCACTGCCAGCCATCTGCGGTACCCATTTCGGGCTGACAAAACTGCCGGCTTCGATATAGCTGAGACCAGCCTCTGTCAGTTGATTGATCAACTCGACTTTGGTGGCTACATCCACAGCGATGGTTTCATTTTGTAAGCCATCGCGAGGGCCGACTTCGACAATTTTTACCGACTTTGGATAGTTCATTTCATTAAAACCTTGCATAACCAGAGAGCGGATAATAGGGACAACACCGAGTTAATGCCAATGAGGTTTTCTTTTTTCCAAAAAAGCATTTAAACCTTCCTGAGCTTCATCGGAGACTCGGATAGCGGAAATGGTTTTGCAGGTATGGTCGATAATATCCTGATCCATAGCTTTACCACTGATATCAAAAATTAACTGCTTGGCAGCTGCAATAGCCGCTGGCCCATTGGCCATAAGTGCATCAGTAATCTGCTTCACCTGAGTGTCGAGATGCTCAGTGTCTACCACTTCATTAATCAAGCCGATCTGCTTGGCTGTGTGGCCATCAAACGTTTCTGCAGTGATAAAATAGCGTCGCGCAGCACGTTCGCCAATTGCCGCTATAACGTAGGGGCTAATGGTTGCGGGCACCAGCCCAAGCTTAACTTCGCTAAGAGAGAAGTTAGCACTGGTGGTAGCTATGGCAATATCACAGCAGCTAATAAGCCCAATCCCACCGCCAAAGGCGGCGCCCTGAACTCTGGCAATGGTTGGCTGGGGCATTCGGTTGAGTGTCTGCAGCATCAGCGCAAGTGCATTAGCGTCGCGCAGGTTTTCCTCGTAAGAGTAATTCGCCATACGTTGCATCCAGCCTAAATCAGCGCCAGCGGAAAAGTTTTTGCCCTTAGAGCTCAACACCATTACTCGAACATCAGGGTTGCTGGCAATAGCTGTGAAGGCCTCAGTCAACTGTGCAATTATTTGGTCATCAAAAGCATTGCGTTTTTCGGGATTATTAATCGTTACCCGAGCTACGCCTCTAGAATCAATTTCAGTGTTAACCCTTCTCATAATATCTATTCCTTATATTCTCCAAGCTTCGATTTAGCACTAAGCCCAACTCTCTAGTCCGTTATGGGATCAATCAGGCTCCGCTTATGGTTGTCCGGTTTTCAGAAACAAGCGAGTAACTGTTTGAACGCAGTGAGTTTTGCGAGCGCTGAAAACCGGACAACCATGGAGCCGATCCCATAACGGACTAGAGAGTTGGGCGGTCTCTAATAGGGCCGCACTATTCGAAAACAGCCGCTCTTTCAAAAGGTGAGAAATCTTCTCGAGATCCCTCGTCGCTTTTCTCTGTCGGAATGACGGTTGGAGAGTTTAGGTAAGATCCTTCGGTTCGCTTCATCGTCTCAGGATTGGATCCTTCGGTTCGCACTGCGCTCTCAGGATGATTTAGGCTAGAGGCCTAAATCACATTCTAAACACCCCAAACTTGGTCTCACCAATTTCCATATTGTGACTTGCCGAAATCGCCTGTCCCAGCACCTTGCGCGTATCCACGGGGTCAATCACGCCATCATCCCAAAGCCTGGCCGAAGCGTAGTAGGGGTGCCCCTGATACTCATAGTTATCAATAATCGGCTGCTTAAAATTAGCTTCCTCTTCAGTACTCCACTGCTTGCCGTCGCGCTCGTACTTATCGCGAGTTACCTGCGCCAACACGCCAGCAGCCTGCTCACCACCCATCACCGAGATGCGCGCATTGGGCCACATAAACAGAAATCTTGGATCATAGGCACGACCACACATTCCATAGTTACCGGCCCCAAAAGAGCCTCCAATAAGAACGGTAAACTTGGGCACATTGGCCGTAGCCACCGCAGTGACCATCTTGGCACCGTGCTTTGCTATGCCTGAATGCTCAGCCTGTTTGCCAACCATAAAGCCGCTAATATTTTGCAGAAATACCAAGGGGATTTTGCGTTGCGCACAGAGTTCAATAAAGTGTGCTCCCTTCTGTGCGGACTCGCCAAAAAGAATTCCATTGTTGGCCACAATAGCGACCGGATAACCAAAGATTCTGGCAAAGCCACAGACCAGGGTTGTCCCGTATAAGGCCTTAAATTCATCGAAATCGGAAGCGTCGACAATACGCGCAATAATCTCTCGAACGTCGTATGCCATGCGCGGATCTGCCGGTACCACACCATATATTTCACTACTCTCGTATGCAGGCTCAATATTATCTGCAATATCTCTTCCACTAGGTTTTACGCGATTAAGTCTAGAGACTGCGTTGCGGACTGATTCAATGGCATGTTGATCATCCTTCGCGAAGTGGTCAGCGACACCGGAGATACGGCTGTGAACATCAGCCCCGCCCAGTTCTTGAGCGGTTACCGTTTCACCAATAGCCGCTTTAACCAGTGGTGGTCCAGCGAGGAAGATCGTCCCCTGATCTTTAACGATAATGGATTCGTCTGCCATTGCTGGCATATAGGCACCGCCAGCAGTGCAGGAACCCATTACTGCGGCGATTTGAGGAATATTCTCGGCAGACATATTGGCTTGGTTAAAAAAGATACGGCCGAAGTGGTCGCGATCGGGAAATACTTCGTCCTGACGCGGTAGGTTGGCACCGCCAGAATCGACAAGATAGATGCACGGCAAATTATTTTCTGCTGCGATGGCCTGGGCTCGCAGATGTTTTTTTACGGTCAGTGGGTAGTAACTGCCGCCTTTAACCGTTGCATCATTGGCCACGATCATGCAATCCAGACCCTTGATTTTACCTATGCCGGTTATTAAGCCTGCGGCTGGCACCTGTTCGTCGTAGACTTTATGGGCGGCAAGGGGGGAGAGTTCTAAAAATGGCGAGTCAGGATCAAGCAACCTGTCGATTCGCTCGCGGGGCAATAATTTACCCCGACTGGTATGCCTTGCCGAGGCCTTTTCACCGCCGCCCTCGGCTACAGTTGCCAGTATGTTGTTGAGTTCATCGACAGCGGGTTTCATGGCGGCAACATTGGCTGCAAAGCTTGTGCTCTCAGTGTTGATCTTGGTCTTAATAATGCTCATGGGTATAGTCCTTTGCAAAGTGCAGTCCTTTAACATATGAGGTGCTCGTTCTTAGGTGCTCGTTCTTAGGTGCTTTGATCAAATAGTTCGCGACCAATCAACATCCTCCTCACCTCCGAGGTACCGGCGCCAATTTCATAGAGCTTTGCGTCTCGCAACAGGCGTCCAGTGGGGTATTCGTTGGTATAGCCATTGCCGCCCAGAGCCTGAATTGCCTGCAGCGCCATCTGAGTGGCTTTCTCCGCGGTAAATAGAATGACTGCGGCGGCATCTTTGCGCGAGTCCTGCCCCAAATCACAGGCGCGGGCCACGGCATAGAGATAGGCGCGAGAGGCATTTAGATCGGTGTACATATCGGCAATCTTGCCCTGCATTATTTGAAATTCACCGATCGCCTGCCCGAACTGTTTGCGCTCGTGTATATAGGGCAGCACTACATCCAGGCAGGCTTGCATAATGCCTACCGGGCCACCGGATAAAACTGTTCGCTCATAGTCGAGGCCGGACATCAGTACCGCGATACCGCGGCCTTCGCCACCGAGAATATTTTCGGCTGGTACTTTGCAGTCCTGAAAGACCAATTCACAGGTATTAGAGCCGCGCATTCCCAGCTTGTCGAGTTTTTGATGACGTGAGAATCCCGGGTAGTCGCGCTCGACTATAAAAGCGGTTATGCCTTTGGAGCCGGCTTCAATATCGGTTTTAGCGTAGATGACAAAGGTATGTGCATCGGGACCGTTGGTGATCCACATTTTATTGCCGTTGAGAATATAGTTGTCACCCTGTTTTTTTGCGCTGAGTTTCATATTCACGACATCAGATCCGGCATTGGGCTCTGACATGGCCAGCGCGCCAATATGTTCACCGCTACAGAGTTTGGGCAGGTATTTCTGCTTCTGTTCCTCGGTGCCATTTTTGTGCAGTTGATTGACGCAGAGATTGGAGTGAGCACCGTACGAGAGACCCACGGATGCGGAGGCGCGGGATATTTCTTCCATAGTGACAGCATGGGCCAGATAGCCCAACCCTGAGCCACCATATTGCTCATCGACGGTCATGCCGAGCAATCCCATATCACCCATTTTGCGCCATAGGTCATTGGGGAATTCATTATTTTCATCAATGTTGGCAGCACGGGGTGCTATCTCATTGCGACAAAACTGGGAGAGACTGTCGCGGAGCATATCTATATCTTCGCCGAGATTAAAATTTAGAGCAGGGTAGGCAGTATTCATAAATCACAGATTCCATTGCAATTAGGCTTTTTGTACTTTTAGCGATTGACTATTTAGTCGTGCTTTTTCAGTCGTTGCTTTTAAGTGCCTCAATACAGTCGGTTTCAGCTTTATTGAGATCCTTTAAAAGCTTGGTAATGTCGTCCAGTTGTAGGTTGAGCTTGATTCGCTGTTGCTGGATGGCATCAATTAATTTTTGTAATTGCTCGACATTGTTTTTGCCCGGTTCGTACATATCAATGATTTCCCGGCTGTCTTCGAGGGAAATTCCCAAGCGCTTTCCACGCAGGATAAGTTTTAACCGGGTGCGATCCGCCGGGTTATATATCCTCGTTTGGCCTCGTCGAGCGGGGGATAGCAAGCCTATATCTTCATAGTGGCGGATGCTGCGAGTGGTGATATCAAACTCTTTCGAGAGCTGACTGATACTGTATTCAAGCGGCATCTGCTGGGTGTTTTCAGGCATAAGTTACTGTGCGGGTTCTGGGTGTAGATGAATTGTAGTGCAGATATTACGCTTACGTCAACGTAAGCTATTTGGGCGAGTTTTTAATAGCTAAGTGCAAAGTGTCAATTAAGCAGTGCTTTAGGGGGTATTAGATGGCGCTGTATTGACCGCGGTAAAAGACCAGTGGCTTATTGCCATTGTCATCAAACTCGAGCACCTTACCGACCAGAATAATATGATCGCCACCTTCGTACTGATGTTCGAGAGAACACTGGAAACAGGCGCTGTAATGGGGAAGAATGGGGACGCCGGCAAGGCCTTCGCTGCATTCAATGCCGGAAAATTTATCTTCGCCGCTCTTGGCAAAGCGATTGGAAATATCCTGCTGATCTTCGCTGAGTATATGGATAGCGTATGACTCTGCCGCTATAAAGTCCTCGAAACAATTGGCATCCCGGTCAATGCTCCACAGAACAAGGGCGGGGTCGAGGGATACTGAATTAAAACTATTGACGGTCATGCCGACTTTTTGGCCATCTTTGCCGAGCGCGGTGACGATGGTGACGCCGGTAGTGAAGCTGCCGAGAGCATTGCGGAAGTCGGTCGAGTTTTGCTGGTTATCAGGCATAGTTTTTAAAAAAGCTTTAATAATTTTCAGTGAATAAGACCGTTGAGCTGGCACAGACTAACAAGCGCGCTCAAATCAGCGCGCATAATCGGTTGAATACCCAATGGTTGCAAGGATTATTAGTCAATTACCTATATTTCGGCGGCTAATCGAGTTCCTTGGTTGATTGCTCGCTTGGCATCCAGTTCGCTGGCAATATCGGCGCCGCCAATCAAATGGCAGGGCACATTGAGCCCCTCAGCTAACTCTCGAAGTGGGTCCTGACCTGCGCAGATAATCACATTGTCTACGGGAAGCACTTTGCTTTCATCGCCGACGGTGAGATGCAGACCTTCATCATCAATACGCTGATAGTCGCAACCAGGCATCATACGCACCCCTTTCATGGTTAGACCTGCGCGATGAATCCAGCCGGTAGTTTTACCCAGGCCAGAACCGACTTTAGAGGCTTTACGCTGTAGCAGATAGACCTCGCGAGGGGAGGGCTCAGGCTGGGCGGTTACGCCCTCAATACCAGAGCGCGATGCAAAGCTCATATCGATGCCCCACTCTTTCATAAAGGCGGGAATGTTCTGGCTGGTGGATTCGCCGCTATGGGTAAGGTATTCCGCTGTATCAAAGCCAATACCGCCGGCACCGATAATGGCAACCTTTTGACCGACCAGCTTTTTGCCAACAATCACATCCACATAGTTCATTACCTTGGGGTGATCTATGCCGTCAATTTCCGGGGTGCGCGGGGTGATTCCGGTGGCGATAATCACCTCGTCAAAATCACCCTTGTTAAGTTGCTCTGCATTGACCCGCTGGTTGAGTTTCAGGTCGACGCCGGTCAGTTCAATCTGTCTGCCGTAATAGCGCAGGGTTTCATTAAACTCTTCCTTGCCGGGAATCTGCTTGGCGATATTAAACTGCCCGCCGATCTTATCTGCGCTGTCAAAAAGTGTTACCTGGTGGCCTCTCGAGGCCGCAGTGGTCGCTGCAGAGAGTCCGGCGGGGCCGGCTCCTACTACGGCGATTTTCTTTAACTGTGTTGCCGGTTCAATATGCAATTCGGTCTCATGGCAGGCGCGGGGGTTGACCAGGCAGCTGGTCATCTGGCCGGCAAACACATGATCCAGGCAGGCCTGGTTGCAGCCAATGCAGGTATTGATTTCATCGGCACGGTTTTCCTGCGCCTTGAGCACAAAGTCAGGGTCGGCAAGAAAAGGTCGCGCCATAGACACCATATCGGCATCACCGCGGGCTAAGACTTCTTCTGCAACCTCTGGGGTATTGATGCGGTTAGAGGTAATAACTGGAACCGAAAGTTCTTTGCGAAAGTGTGCCGTTACCCAGGTAAAAGCGGCGCGAGGAACCTTGGTGGCAATGGTGGGAATCTGCGCTTCATGCCAGCCTATGCCAGTGTTGATAATAGTTGCGCCGGCCTCTTCAATCGCCTTGCCCAGTTCAACAACTTCATCTGAGGTGCTTCCTCCGACCACTAGATCGAGCATGGAAAGACGGAAGATAATAATAAAATCTTCACCCGCAGCCTCGCGAACTCGACGCACAACCTCTACCGGCAGACGGATACGGTTGGCGTAGCTGCCACCCCAGTCATCGTCGCGCTGATTGGTGCGAGCGGCGATAAACTGATTTAGGAAATAACCTTCGGAACCCATAATCTCCACACCGTCGTAGCCGGCTTTCTGTGCCTGCAACGAGGTAAATACAAAGTCATCGATCTGTTTGTAAATCTCTTCTTCGTTGATAGCTTTGGGGGTGAAGGGATTGATTGGCGATTTAATTGCCGATGGGGCAATCTGGTCTGGTGAGTAGGCATAGCGGCCAGTATGCAGAATCTGCATGCAAATCTTACCATCGTGCTGATGGACTGCATCGGTAATCTGACGATGATTGGCGACATCTTCATCGCTAACCAGATTTTTGGTGTTGGGGTGGGTGCTGCCCTCGGTGTTGGGTCCAATACCACCGGTCACAATAAGTCCAACTCCCCCTTTGGCGCGCTCGCCAAAATAGGCCGCCATGCGTTCATGGCCGTTAGTTGCCTCTTCCAATCCAGTGTGCATAGAGCCCATAAGCACGCGGTTTTTTAGCTGGGTAAAGCCTAGATCCAGCGGGGCCAAAAGGTTTGGGTAGCTACTCTGTGGCATGGTTTTCTCCGTTGACTGTTATTGGCGTCATTCTTTTATTATTTTTTGTCCTGCATTTTTACGGCACCTTTAAAGGTTTTGGATGCCTTTTAAAGCAGGTTAAGGCCCAATTTTGACAGTGTCAAGATGTGTTGTTACATTACTGAGATGAACCTATCAGTTAATCAAGGCGCTGCTCAAGAAAGCGCACGCCCAAGCTACCATCACGGCGACCTGCGCCAGAGTTTATTAGTGGCTGCCAAGTCACTGATCGCTGAGGCGGGTATAGAAAGTCTCTCTCTGCGTAAGTTGGCTGAGCGAGCCGGTGTTTCACGCACCGCGCCTTATCATCATTTCTCGGATAAAAACGATCTGCTCTGTGCCATCGCGGCTGAGGGGTTCTTTCGCCGCCATAAAGCCGCAGCCCAAGCCTTTGATGATCCCAGTCTTTCGCCTCGCGAGAAGTTTGAGCAGTTTATCTGCGGCTATATCAAATTTGCCGCCGAAAACCCTGAAGAGTACGAGCTGATGTTTGGCCGCAATATTTGGAAGCAGAAAAACAGCACCCAGGAGTTGCGCGATGTCGCCTATCCCTGCTTTCAGCACCAGCTTGAGATGATTCGCAGCTGGCAGCAGTGCGGTCTTATCGGCGGTACAAACCCATTGCGTACCTCTCAGGTTATCTGGGGGACGGTGCACGGTATCGCCAAGCTGTGGATCGATGGAATTTATACTGATTCAGCGCAAATTGAAGAGGTCTCCCTCTGCGCAGTTAAACTGTTTGTTAATAAAACTGTCTAACTGATTGTTTTTAAAACGCTTTGCCTTTCAGTGCATTTCTATAATCGTTGGTTACCTTCCTAATCTTGGGGTAAGTGATTGATTCTTCGTATAAAAACCTGCAAATAAAACGGCTTTATTTTTTGACATCCCTAAAAATGAGAACTACTTTTAATTAGCCTGTTAAGCAGTTATGTTTTTTAGTTTCAAAATATGGATTTGGTCGCAAATGCTTAGATTTAAGTATCCCTGCGAAATATTAGTTTCAGGAGTTTGAGGAGTTAGATATGAATAAGAGTTTTTTAAAATTACTGCAGTCATTCGCAGGCGTAGTACTGTTATCAATGGCCAGTTTTTCAATGGCAGCAACCTATGATTACGATTTTGATGCCGATGAGAATGAGCGTGGAGCACAGCCATTAAACTTTGGTGATCTTAATGTTTATGGTTATAAAGATGGCCGCAGCGCAAATGCTTATTTAGACAGTGGCAATCTTGCTGGAATAGGAGTTTGTGGAACTCTGCTAGATCAACAGGACGGCACTAACTGGTGTAATCCAGCCAGTGATGACAATCTGCAGGTCGACGAAATGCTGGAGTTTATTTTCGACAGTGCCAAGAAGATCTCTGTTGTTGGGATCAATGGCGCTCACAAGCATGCAAATGGTGAGTGGGTTAGTATTTGGACTGATACCCAAGGCTGGGACTATCTTCAAATTGCAGCAGATAAGATAACGCTAGGGTTTTATCTGACAACCTTGAAGATTTTTGGCAAAGGTGATTTTGGTTATGAAGATGAAACAACAGCTAACCTCTATGTTGCAGGTATTAACGAAGTGCCAATTCCTGCCGCCGCCTGGTTGTTTGGCTCAGCACTTCTGGGTCTTACAGGACTGCGTCGCCGTAAAGCTGCTGCTTAAGTTTTCGTTAAGCGACAAACAGCAAATAAAAAACCCCAGCATTGCTGGGGTTTTTTTGTTTTAAATGGGTTTTGAAATAACTGTTTGGAAATAAAGTGCAGTTATTTATTCATCATCTTTTCGACAGAATCGGAAAGGTCTTCTTCAGCGCTGTCAGACATTTCTTCCATCATCTCATCCATGCTGTCAGACGCGTCATCAATGACCTCTTCAATGACCTCCATGGCATCTTCGCTTGCCTCTTCAGCGCTATCCATCATGCTTGATTCTTCGACAGCTGCTGCTTCATCGGCCGGTGAGTCGCCATTATCGCAGGCGCTTAACCCCAGAGTTGCCATAGCGGCAATAAGCAAAACGTGGTACTTCTTCATATCCTTACTCCTACCCAATTGTTTGAATTATGTGAAAAAAATGTTACTCCAATAAAGCATAGTCCAAGCCCGTTAATAGTGAAGAGTAATCAGTGATTTTTTTTGATGGAAGCTAATCGGGACGGTTATGCTGCAGTTAAAGTCATCTATGCAGCTTAATTCGATTAATATTTTGCCGAAGTGGTTGCCGATTCAAGGGTGCTGTGGCAAACTTCACGCCGCTTTTAATCAGGGTTTCATAGCAATAGAATGGATCCATAGTTTCCGACTATTAAAAGCCCATTTTTTTTGCGAGTGTGGCGGAATTGGTAGACGCGCTAGATTTAGGTTCTAGTGTCCTAGGATGTGAGAGTTCGAGTCTCTCCACTCGCACCATTTTATCTAGTTTGATCAAGAGGCAAATCCATGCAGGTTTCCATCGAATCGAGCACAGGTCTGGAGCGTCAGCTGAAGATTGGTGTTCCTGCCGAGCGTATTGAAAAAGAAGTTACCGAACGTCTTCAAAAAGCCACCAAGACAGTCAGTATTGCTGGCTTTCGTAAAGGCAAGGTGCCTCTTAAAGTCGTTAAACAGCAATATGGCAAAGGTGTTCGCCAGGAAGTTGTTGGTGAAGTGGTAAATTCGAGCTTCTACGAAGCTATCAAGCAAGAAGATCTGCAGCCAGTAGGCCAGCCGCGTATCGACGATGTCACTGATGCTGAAGGTCAGGATCTTGAGTACGTTGCAGTATTTGAAGTCTACCCGGAAGTCGCCCTGGCGGATTTAGCTAAAGTTGCTATCGCTCGTCCAGTAACCGACCTCAACGACTCTGATCTTGAAACCATGATCGACGTACTGCGCAACCAGCAGGCTACCTTTGATGTGGTTGAAAGAGCCGCTGAAGAAGGCGATCAGGTTAATATCGATTATGTTGGCACCCAAAAGAAGGTTGAATTTCCTGGTGGCAGCGCAGAGGGCCAGGATCTGATTCTGGGCTCAAACAGCATGATTCCTGGATTCGAAGACGGACTGGTGGGCGTTAGCGCTGGTGATGAAACTGTTCTCAAGTTGAAATTCCCTAAAGACTACCATGCAGAAGAACTTAAAGGTAAGGCTGTGCAGTTCGCTGTTAAGGTCAACTCTGTCGCTGCAAAGCAGATGCCAGAGATGAACGATGAGTTTTTCAAGCTCTACGGTGTTAGCGAAGGCGGCGAAGAAAAATTCCGTGAAGATGTTCGCAACAATATGGAGCGTGAATTGCGCAATGCGATTCGCAATAAGGTAAAGAACCGCGTTATGGATCAGCTATTTGATCTCAACAAGGTTGAATTGCCCAAGGCGCTGGTTGCCAACGAGATTACTCAGCTTAAGCAGCAGATGATTCAGCAGTTTGGCGGTGGCCAGCAGTTTGATCCAAGCATGCTGCCTGATGAAATGTTCACCGCCAAGGCCGAGCGCCGCGCAGCACTGGGTGTTATTGTCTCTGAGGTGGTAAAAGTTGAAGAACTGACGCCCGATGAAGACCGTGTGCGTGAAAGAGTTAATGAAATTGCGTCAACTTATGATCAGCCAAAGGAAGTTGTCGACTACTATTATAGTCAGCAGGAATTGTTAAGCTCTGTTGAAGCGGTAGTATTGGAAGATCAGGTAACCGAGCTGGTGTTATCAAAGGCCAAGGTTACTGAAGAATCTCTTACCTATGAAGAGGCAATCAAGCCAGATCCTGAAGCTGTCGCCTAAGACTCAATCAATGGCTGAGTGTCAATAACTGAACTCGGTTATTGACAATCTGCTGCTGGAGTAGAAATATTTATGGCAGGGCATTTGGGTCGAGAGTTAAACGGAGAGTTCAATCCGTAGATTGACTGCCCTGCGTATATACCGATAATCTTGAATCGAAGAAAAATACAATAGCGAGGAAGCAATGAATTTTCAGCAATCAAATGTCGGCAGTATCCCCAACGATGTTCAAGCCAGTGGATTGGTCCCAATGGTCGTTGAGCAGACTTCTCGCGGTGAAAGAGCTTACGATATCTATTCGCGGCTCTTAAAAGAGCGCGTTATCTTTTTGGTCGGTCAGGTTGAAGACCATATGGCCAATCTTATTGTCGCCCAGATGCTATTTTTGGAATCTGAAAATCCAGACAAAGACATTCACCTCTATATTAACTCTCCCGGTGGTTCAGTGACTGCAGGTATGTCTATCTATGACACCATGCAGTTTATCAAACCAGATGTAAGCACCATGTGTATCGGCCAGGCCGCCAGCATGGGTGCCTTTCTGTTGGCCGCCGGTGCTGAGGGCAAGCGCTACTGCCTGCCAAATTCAAGAACTATGATTCACCAGCCAAGTGGCGGTGCCCAGGGCCAGGCGACTGATATACATATCCAGTCCCAGGAAATTCTCAAGATTAAAGCGCGCCTGAATGATCTGATGGCTAAGCACACTGGCCAGCCAGTGGAGCAGGTAACTGAAGACACTGAGCGTGATAATTTTATGAGTGCCGAAGAATCCAAGTCCTATGGATTAGTGGATGATGTTCTGGACAACCGTGGATAGAGGCGCTAGTCTTTATCTTATAAGTTGTTGATTTTAATATTGGTTTTACGGGTTTTTGGGAGATAGGTTATGAGTGATGGTGAGACGTTGGATGAAAGCGGTAAACTTCTCTTCTGTTCATTCTGTGGCAAAAATCAAAATGAAGTCCGTCGTCTAATTGCCGGTCCTTCTGTCTATATCTGCGATGAATGTGTCGATCTCTGTAACGATATAATCACCGAAGAGTCTGTTGTTGCCGATTCTGGCGATAGCAGTGATCGCCTGCCAGTTCCCTCGGAAATCAAAGGTAACCTCGACGAGTATGTGATTGGTCAGGAACGCGCCAAGCGAATTTTATCGGTTGCGGTCTACAACCATTACAAGCGATTGCAGGTTAGCGAATCCAGTGGCGACAGCTCAGATGTCGAACTTGGAAAAAGTAATATTTTGCTGATTGGTCCAACCGGTAGCGGTAAAACCCTGCTGGCTGAAACCCTGGCTCGCATGCTCAATGTTCCCTTTACGATTGCCGACGCAACCACCCTTACAGAAGCTGGTTATGTGGGTGAAGATGTCGAAAACATTATTCAAAAGCTCCTGCAGAAATGCGACTACGATGTAGAAAAGGCCCAGCGCGGCATTGTCTATATCGATGAGATCGACAAGATTTCTCGCAAATCTGACAACCCCTCTATTACTCGTGATGTCTCAGGTGAAGGTGTTCAGCAGGCGCTGCTAAAGCTAATTGAGGGCACGGTTGCCTCAGTGCCTCCTCAGGGTGGTCGCAAGCATCCCCAGCAGGAGTTCCTGCAGGTTGATACCTCGAATATTCTGTTTGTCTGCGGCGGTGCCTTTGCCGGACTGGAAAAGGTTATTCGCGAGCGCTCCGAAAAGGGCGGTATCGGCTTTAAAGCCGAGGTCACCAGCAAAGACAGCCAGAAATCAATTGGTGAAACCCTGCTCGACGTGCAGCCAAGTGACCTGATCGGTTACGGGTTGATTCCAGAATTTATTGGTCGTCTTCCAGTTGTCGCAACGCTGAAAGAACTGGATCGTGATGCTCTGGTCAATATCCTTGTCGAGCCAAAGAACGCTCTGTTCAAGCAGTATCAAGCGCTATTTGGTATGGAAGGTGTCGATCTCGACTTGCGCTCTGATGCACTAAATGCCATTGCTGACAAGGCGATTGAGAGAAAAACTGGTGCCCGAGGCCTGCGTTCGATTCTGGAGACAGTGCTACTGGATACCATGTACAAAATTCCATCAGAAGAAAATGTTGTCAAAGTGGTGGTCGATGCCGCAGTGATCAATGGTGAAAACGAACCATTGCTGGTCTACGAGCAGAATGATCAGAAACAGGCTACTGATGACGCCTAGTCTGGAATTTCGGCGCAGTTTCTTTGAAAGTAAAAAAAGCGACAAGAGTCGCTTTTTTTTCGCCCGTAAAAACCTCTCGACCTCACAAAGCGTATTAAATAGGGACTATTTTTGTTTATGCTTCACTGCAAGGTTGTTTTTGACGTGCGCGTCCCAATATAAAAGACTAATCTACTAACTATACAGTTCATTTTAGACCGTTTATTAAACGCGGTTCTGAACAGCTTTAGATAACCAGAGGTAATAATGGCTGCTAAACCAATTGAGTCTACAGATACAATCTATCCGCTTTTGCCCTTGCGCGATGTGGTTGTCTATCCGCATATGGTCGTCCCACTTTTTGTCGGTCGAGAGAAATCAATTCTGGCTCTCGAAGATGCCATGGCAAACAACAAGCAGGTTGTCCTAGTCGCGCAGAAGAATCCCGGTGAAGATAATCCGAAAATAGACGATATCTACACCGTGGGTACTCTGGCGACTATTTTGCAAATGCTCAAATTGCCCGATGGCACCTTGAAAGTTCTTGTCGAAGGGGTCAGTCGAGTTGACCTTGTCAGCCCAGTAGAAGCAGATAAGTCCTATATGCAAACTCAGGTTTCAGTGCTGGCCAATGGCGAATTAGAAGAGCGCGAGGCCGATGTGCTGATGCGCTCGGCAATCTCCCTGTTTGAGCAGTATGTCAATCTAAGTAAAAAGATCCCCTCGGAAGTCATCGCCACGGTCAGTGGTATCGAGGACGCAAACCGTCTCGCCGATACGGTTGCCTCGCATATGACCCTGAGTATCGAACAGAAACAGGATGTACTTGAAGTGGCCGATCTCACCGAGCGCTTTGAACATCTGATGGGCCTTATGGAATCAGAGATTGACCTGTTCCAAATTGAGCAGCGTATCCGCGGTCGCGTTAAAAAGCAGATGGAGAAGAGCCAGCGCGAGTACTATTTGAATGAGCAGATGAAAGCTATTCAGAAGGAGCTGGGCGATATAGACGAAGAGGGCTCAGAGCTCGATCAGCTGGATAAGAAAGTTTCTGACGTTGGTATGCCAAAAGCGGCATTGGAAAAAACCCAATCCGAACTCAGCAAGCTGAAAATGATGTCGCCGATGTCTGCAGAGGCCTCGGTACTGCGCAACTATATCGACTGGATGGTCGGTGTCCCCTGGAAGAAACGCAGCCGAGTTAAGCACGACCTTGTTGCAGCTCAGACTACCCTCGATCAAGACCACCATGGTCTGGAAGAGGTTAAAGAACGCATTCTCGAATTCCTTGCTGTTCAGCAGCGGGTTAAAAAATTAAAAGGGCCAGTACTCTGTTTGGTAGGACCTCCAGGTGTGGGTAAGACCTCGCTGGGTGAATCTATCGCCCGGGCAACCGGCAGGCAGTTTGTGCGTATGAGTCTGGGTGGAGTGCGCGATGAAGCAGAGATTCGCGGTCATCGACGAACCTATATTGGCTCATTGCCTGGTAAAGTGATCCAGAAGCTCTCCAAGGTAAAGGTCAAGAACCCGCTATTCCTTCTTGATGAAATCGACAAGATGGGTATGGATCAGCGTGGCGATCCAGCATCGGCACTACTTGAAGTTCTCGATCCAGAGCAAAACCATACCTTTAATGATCATTATTTAGAGGTTGATTACGACCTCTCTGAAGTGATGTTTATCTGCACCGCTAACTCGATGAATATTCCCGAGCCACTGCTCGATCGCATGGAAGTGATTCGCATCCCCGGTTACACCGAGGGTGAAAAAGTCGCTATTGCCGAAAAATACCTAGTGCCCAAGCAGCGCAAGGCAAATGGCCTTAAGGACGAAGAGCTGGCAATTAGTGAAGAGGCCCTTAAGGACACCATCAGATACTACACCCGCGAAGCAGGTGTGCGTGGACTGGATCGCGATATCGCGAAGATTTGTCGAAAAATTGTCACTGAGCATGTTCGTGATGGCGGGTCATCTACTGACAGTGTTGGTTCTGAGCAGTTGGAAAAACTGTTGGGTGTAAGGCGTTTCGACTATGGTCGCGCCGAGAAAGAAAGTCAGATAGGGCAGGTGACTGGCCTGGCCTGGACACAGGTTGGCGGCGAGTTGTTGACCATTGAGTCAGCCGCTATTCCCGGCAAAGGCCGGGTGATTAAAACCGGCTCTCTGGGCGATGTGATGCAGGAATCCATTCAGGCAGCATTGACCGTGGTCAGAAGTCGCGCCAAAGCACTGGGAATTCGCAAGGATTTCCATCAGGAAAATGATTTGCATATTCACGTTCCCGAGGGCGCAACACCAAAAGATGGCCCTTCAGCCGGTGTCGGCATGTGCACGGCCCTGGTTTCTGTTTTAACCGGCATTCCGGTTAAATCCAATGTCGCTATGACCGGTGAAATTACATTGCGTGGGCAGGTGTTAAAGATTGGTGGACTCAAGGAAAAACTGCTTGCAGCTCATCGCGGGGGTATTACCACGGTTATTATTCCTGATGATAATGGTAGTGATTTGAAGGAGATACCGGACAATATTAAAGCAGACCTTAAAATTTGCCAGGTCAAATGGATTGATGAGGTTTTGGCTATTGCGTTGGAGAAAGATCCGGAATCACTCAGCGAAGAAGAGTTCAATCGCAGCAGTGCAACGCCGGAAAAAGAGCTTTCATCCTCTAGGCCAAGCACGCACTAGTGTTAAAGAAATTGCCTATTTCGTCAAACGGAGCTTGACCCGCTAAATAGCTATTGGTATAACGTACGCTAGAAAGTGCTTGAGACCAGACAGATAGCGAGTTTGGCCGAAAAAAGATACTCTCTTTACGACTTGGAATTACTAACTCTAATAAAAGGGGAATACCGTGAATAAATCTGAACTTATCGACGCAATTGCTGCTGGCGCAGACATCTCTAAAGCTTCTGCTGGACGTGCACTTGATTCTGCACTTGAAGCAGTAACTGGATCATTGAAAAATGGCGACCAGGTTTCACTGGTTGGCTTTGGTACTTTTTCTGTTAAGCACCGTGCAGCTCGCGCTGGTCGCAATCCACAGACTGGTCAGGAAATCCAGATTAAAGCAGCCAACGTGCCTAGCTTTAAAGCTGGCAAGGCTCTGAAAGACTCTGTAAATTAAGTTACAGAAAGTCTTTAAGCTTTAAGTAAAGGCGCATCGGTGATGCGCCTTTTTTAATAATATAAAAACAGATAGTTATAATCTGTATTGGGGATAGAAATATGTTGGAAAATTTTAGAGATAATATGAAGGGTATCGCTTTTGCGATTGTAGTACTGATCGCGATTGTCTTCGCTTTTTCTGGAATTGGCTCGCTATCGATCTCCGGAAGCGCCTCGGAAACTGCAGTAAAAGTGAATGGTGAACGAATTACGGAATTAGAAGTTCAGCAGGCCCTTAATACCGAGAAGCAAAGAATACTCAATGAAAATGAAGGCCTTGATGCGGCCTTGCTTGAAGATGATTTAATCCGACCACAGGTTGTTGAGCAGATTGTTGGACGCAAGTTGCTGTCACAGGAAGCCAGCTCTGGTGGAATGGCGATCTCTTCGCGAACCACAGGCAAGCTGCTTCTCGACACGCCAACCTTTCAGACTGATGGTCGCTTTGATCAGGAACTATACCTCTACAGAGTTCGCAACCTGGGATACACCAGTGCAAGCTTTCTGGAGATGATTGAAGAAAATCTTCTTATAGAGCAATTTGTGCGCGGTTTTGTAGCCTCTGGTTTTACCACCAGCAATGAGCTAGAACTCCTCGCCAGTGTTTTCGAACAGCAGCGCGATTACTATTACCTGACACTGCCACTGCAGCCAGTTAAAGATGCCATCAAAGTGACTGATCAGCAGGTCGCCGCTTACTACGAAGACAAAAAGACTAATTACCAGGCTGAAGAGATGGTTGTAGTCGACTATATTGAACTCAGCCCATCCCAGTTCAATGATGCTGAGGCAGTTAGTGAAGAGCAGGTTAAAGCGCGCTTTGATGAGCAGGCTCAATCACTGGAATCCGGTGTTTCCCTGCAGGCGGCCCATATACTGCTATCAGATCCCGACGCGGCACTGCTCAGTGAAGTTCAGTCCAAGCTGGATGCCGGTGAAGACTTTGCTGCACTGGCCAAAGCGTATTCTCAGGATGTTGGCTCTGCAGACTTTGGTGGTGACCTCGGCTTTACCACTGGCGATACCTTCCCTGAAAGCTTTGAAGCGGCACTGGCTGCCCTTGAAATAGGTCAGGTCTCCGCACCAGTAGAAACAGATAGCGGCACACACCTTATAAAGCTGGTCGACAAGCAGAAGACTGTTATCGATTTCGCTAGCGAGCGAGCTCGTATTGAACAGGAGCTTGTCTCAGAGTTGAGAAGCGAATGGCTGGTAGAGAAACTCGCAAACCTTAAAGAGCTTAGCTTTAACGCTGAAAGCCTTAGCGAAGTTGCTGAAGACCTCGGCTTAACTGCCCAGGTATCTGAAGCCTTTACCCGCTCAGGCGCTGCTGGCATAGCAGCCTACCCAGCAGTTCAGAAGGCCGCCTTTAGCGCAGAAGTGATCGCTGAAAATTACGCCAGTGAAGTCATTGACCTGGGTGATGATCGCTATTTGGTTCTAAAGCTGAACAAAAGCATTCCAGCCCGTCAAAAAGAACTGGCAGAAGTTAAAGATTCAATTGTGGCTGCTATCAGTACTGATCTGGCAAATGCTGAGCTAGCAATTCAAGGTGAAGCTCTACTGGCTCGCGTAGCGGCTGGAGAGACTGTTGAAGCTGTTGCTAAAAGCCAGGACTTAAGCTGGCAGGTGGTTTTGGATGCCAAGCGTAGCACTGGCGATATCAATCCAGATGTAAAACGCTTTGTCTTCCAGCTCCCCGCAACAGCAGATTCCGATGTGGTTGAAAGTTTTTACACTCGCGCTGGTGACCTGGTTGTTGTTGCCATGACCGAAGTAACCCCAGGCGATAGCAGTACTCTGAGTACAGAGCAGAAGAACAATTTGCTCTACGCTGGCGCCGTAGCTAATAGCAGCCGCGAACTGCAGGCATTGCAGGCGACATTACTGGCCGATGCCAAAATAGCTGAGTAAGGTTAGTAAGCATTAAAGAAGTAGTTAGATAAGCAATATACACTGCCAGCGGAGCGATCGCAGAAGCTGGCAGTGGTTTTTCTTGAAAATATTCTCTTAGGTTCTAGGCCTTAAATCTTAAGCCCATCAATAAATAGCGTTAAGCGCTGACCCGGTTGTAGTAGATCGTTGCGACTAATTTTATTCCAGCGAGTAATATCCCTTATTGCAATATCAAACTTACTGGCAATTAACGACAGCGAGTCGCCGCGGCGCACACGATATGAAAGCCGACGAAGATTTTTTGCCGCTGCCTCTTGCAGACGGCTGCCCACCACCAGTCGATCACCAATACGAAGTGTGTTGCTGCTAAGTTTATTTGTCTTGCGCAGTCGGCTGATGCTGGTGTCGTATTTTCTGGCAATAGTCCACAGGGAATCCCCCTGACGAACAGAATGGTAGACAGGTTGTTTACTGCTGCTCAGGCTATTGGTCAGATAATCAATATTGTCTCTCGAGTGAGGAATCAGCAGAACCTGGCCAATCTGCAAGCGGTCAGTGCGCAGGTTATTGCGACTTCTCAACCAACTGGTAGGAATATCAAAGCGCGCAGCGATATGCGACAGGGTGTCGCCATTGGTCACTGCATATTCAGTGTGGGGCACCCAGGTTTTTGGGTCAGTGGTCGCCAGCATATGTCTAAGCGGCTGCGCAGTACCCACAGGTAACAGCAGGTTATGTTTGCCCTGAGGTGGGGTAATTGCTCTGCGATAGGCGGGATTAAGGCGGGTGAAATCATCCACCTCTATTCCAGTCACCTTGACCACATTGTTTAAATCAATTTGTGACTCAATCTCAACCACTTCAAAAAATGGCTCGTTGGGCATGGCCGGCAACTTGATATTGTATTTTTCAGGATCGCGGATCAGCGTTGCCAGCGCCAGAAGCTGAGGTACATAGTTGCGTGTTTCCCGCGGCAGCTTGATCGACCAAAAATCAGTGCCCTTGCCAAGTTTACGGTTGCGTCTAATCGATTTACCCACTGAACCCTGCCCAGAGTTATAAGCCGCCAACGCCAGCAACCAGTCATTATCAAAGCGCTTGTTAAGCTTCTTTAGATAGGTGATCGCCGCCTGGGTTGAATAGATAACGTCGCGACGGCCGTCGTACCAGCGATCCCGTCGCAGACCCAGAGACTTGCCTGTTGATGGGATAAACTGCCAGAGTCCAACCGCATGGCTATGGGAATAGGCGAGAGGGTCGTAAGTGCTCTCTACAATTGGCAGCAGTGCCAGCTCAAGGGGCAGGCCGGCCTTATCCAGTTCATCGGTAACATAGTAGATATAGGGTCGGGCACGGGCAAAAACCGTCTTTAGATAGCTCGGATTGCGCAGGTACCAGTCGCGCTGTTTGCTAACACTGGCAGGCATCGACTCTGGAGTCATATTGTAGCCGTCGCGAATGCGCTGCCAGAGGTCGATCTCTTCAGGCTCAGGGGTTTCCTCAACGACTACGGATATCGGCTCTAAAATGGCTTCAGAGGCGTCTATCTGCTCGTTAACAACCAGATCCACTTCTGTGCCAGAGCTGTGCGAGGCTTTTTCACTTATCTCAGAAACCTGTTCAGCAGTAACAGCGGAATTATCGGTATTCACAGGCAGAAGGGCACAACCGGACAGCAGAGGAACGGTAGAGAGTGCAGTGCTAAAAAGAATCACACGGAGTGGTGAGTGCACAGGCTGCAAGTTTTAACCCTTATTCTATTTTGGCCGGCGATTGTATCGGTCAGTCGAGGTTGAAACAATGACCAGATTCTCAATTGTTCTGTGAACTTTGAGGTGGTGGGCTCTTTGTGAGTCTCGGTTGTCGATATTCAGAGACTGGTTTTTATTTAATCCAGCGAACATAATGGCCATCTAACTTAATAGCTATTTAACACAATGACTAGCTAACAACAGTCCCATGGCCCCTATGCCTCTAAAGCTTATCAGCAACGCCGCACAGAATTTTGTCGATCGATTTAAGGTCGAGGATCTTGCCAGCACATCCGCTGACCTCAGGTATTGGTTGGAGAGCGATTTTGGTCGCTATCTGCAGGCCCGCGAGCTGGAAGTTCTTCAGCGTCACTACGCAGATCTTCCCGGCTACCGTTGTCTGCGTCTCGGGCTCAGTGAAGATATGCAGACAATGGATTGTTTTAAGCATATTCACCGTCTGAGTCTGCACCCCTCAGAGATCAAGGGCGCCCATGGTGCACTGGCAAACTATATGGAGCTGCCGCTGATGTCAGAAAGCATCGATGTGATGTTACTGCACCATGCGCTGGAATTTTCCAAGACCCCAAGAGCAGTGCTCGCCGAAGCCAGTCGTGTGGTTATGCCCGGCGGTCACTTATTGCTCTGTATGTTCAATCCTTACGGCCCCATGGGTATGGCCAAGTTCCCCATGCAGCTGTTCTCCGACAAACCCCAGTTTAGATTCCACAATCTGCGCCTGGGCCGTTTGAGCGACTGGCTTTCGCTGCTGAATTTTCACGTAGAGCGGATAGAGCATGGCGCTTATAATTTGCCCCTGGGAAACCAGTCGCAAGCTCAGAGCAGTGGCGATAAAAGCCGCTGGGAAAAGAACTGCGAAAAGATTCGCCTGCCGATGGGTAACTTCTATATGATTCACGCGGTTAAACGTGTTCCCAGAGGTATTCGCGGCCCGGGAAAACCTTGGCGGGCTGCGACCAATAAAAGCTACAGAGTGACTGAAGGTCTAAAGAGCACAGCGGCAGAAAACAACCGGCTATAAGGCCATCAAAAATTAACAACAAGACCAGAAAGGCCGTTATAGCTGTGGTTGAGGAAAGACAATGAAATCGATAGAAATCTTTACCGATGGTGCCTGCAGAGGCAATCCCGGTCCGGGAGGCTGGGGTGTATTGATGCGCTACGGCGACAAGGAGAAATCCCTGTTTGGTGGCGAAGCAGAAACCACCAACAACCGTATGGAGATGACCGCGGTTATTGAGGGCTTGGCAGCCCTGACCCAGCCCTGCAAAATCACCCTGACCTCAGACTCAACCTATGTTTTAAAAGGTATCCAGGAATGGCTGCCCAATTGGAAAAAACGCAACTGGAAAACCGCCAGTAAAAAGCCGGTAAAAAATGTTGATCTATGGCAAAAGCTTGATGCCCTTATCGACAGCCATGAGATAGACTGGCAATGGGTTAAAGGTCACAGCGGCCACCGCGAAAATGAAATTGCCGATCAGCTGGCCAATCGCGGTATTGACGAGCTGTAAATTAGAACTAAAAGATCATATTAAAAGCAGGCAACATGAGACAAATCGTACTTGATACAGAGACCACCGGTCTGGAGACTTCCCAGGATCACCGTATTATTGAGATTGGCTGTGTCGAGTTAGTCGGGCGCAAGCTGACCGGCAGGCATTACCATCAGTACATCAACCCCCAGCGCAAAGTCGATGAGGGTGCTATGGAAGTCCACGGTATCACCGACCAGTTTCTTGAAGACAAGCCGCTGTTTGATCAGGTAGCCAAAGAGTTTTTAGAGTTTGTCGACGGTGCCGATCTGATTATTCACAACGCGCCCTTCGATGTTGGCTTTATCAACCACGAAATTGCCAAGCTCTCCGGCAAGTATCAGGTGATTGAAACCAGCTGCCGGATTATTGACACCCTGGCCCTGGCGCGACAAAAACACCCGGGACAGAAAAATAACCTCGATGCACTCTGCAAACGCTATGGCGTAGATAACTCAGCGCGCGATTTGCACGGCGCACTTCTCGATGCCGAGATCCTCGCCGATGTCTACCTGCTGATGACCGGTGGACAGGTCAACCTGAATATCAGTAATCAATCCAATTCAGACAGTGGTGAAGTCAATACAGCGAGCAGTATTCGCCGTCTCTCAGAAGATCGCACCGCGCTGCGAGTCGTCAAGCCCAGCGAAGAAGAGCTCAATCTTCATCAACAAAAACTCGATGCCATCAACAAGAGCAGCGGGGCCTGTATCTGGATGGGCAGTAGCGACTGATAAGCCCCATGCCAGCAGCGCAAGAAATAAACAGACCCAGCAGTGCGCAGGATTTTCAGCGACTCAAAACCCTCGTTGAACAATCGACCAGCACCGGCGAGCGCTTTAGATTAGGTCGCCAACTGGCCGAGCTCAATAAGTTATCCCAACAGGGCAAAGATATTGGCGCGCGCTGGGACAAATGGCATACGGCACTGTTAAAAAACCAACAGCAGATCGAAAAGCGCCAGCAAAACCTGCCAACCCTTGAATATCCAGATCTACCGGTCAGCGCCAGAGCTGATGAAATCGCCGAATTAATCCGCAAGCACCAGGTAATAATTATTGCCGGCGAAACCGGCTCAGGTAAAACAACCCAGTTGCCGAAAATCTGCCTGCAAGCAGGCTGCGGTGTCAAAGGCATGATTGGCCACACTCAGCCGCGACGCATTGCCGCGCGCACAGTCGCCAACCGTATCGCTGAAGAACTCAAGGTCTCTCTTGGCGAAGCCGTCGGTTACCAGGTGCGCTTTTCCGACCAGAGCTCGCCAAACAGCTATATCAAACTAATGACCGATGGAATCCTGCTGGCAGAAATCCAGCACGACCGCTTTCTGAGCAAATACGATACGCTGATTATTGATGAGGCCCATGAGCGCAGCCTGAATATTGATTTTCTGCTCGGCTATCTAAAAAACCTGCTGCCCCAGCGGCCAGATTTAAAAATCATCATTACCTCCGCGACTATTGATGTGGAAAAGTTTTCCGCCCACTTCGATAACGCACCTATAGTCGAGGTCTCGGGACGCAGCTTTCCGGTAGAGATTATTTATAACCATCCCGACGAGACAGAGAGCGATCGCGACCAGATGATTGTCGACTGCCTGCGGGATATCCAGGCCAACCAAAAGCAGGGCGATGTTTTAGTCTTTCTCAGTGGCGAGCGAGAGATTCGCGAAGTCAATCTGGCCCTCAAGCGCGCACAGCTCCCGCATACCGAAATTGTCCCTCTCTATGCCCGCTTGAGTCTTGCCGAGCAGAGTAAAATATTCTCCGCCCACCGCGGGCGAAGGGTGGTGCTGAGTACCAATGTCGCGGAAACCTCCCTAACCGTACCCGGTATTCGCTATGTCATCGACACTGGCCGCGCGCGGGTCTCGCGCTACAGTTTTCGTACCAAGGTACAGCGCCTGCCTATCGAAGCAGTCTCCCAGGCCAGTGCCAATCAGCGCGCTGGACGCTGTGGCCGGGTTAGCGAAGGTATCTGCTATCGTCTTTACAGCGAAGAGGATTTTCAGGGTCGCTCGGAGTTTACCGATCCGGAAATTATCCGCACCAATCTGGCGGCAGTTATTCTCAAGATGCTGCATCTAAAGATCGGCGATATCCGCAGTTTTCCCTTTGTCGATGCGCCAGATCAGCGCATGATTAGCGATGGATTTAAGCTACTTGAAGAGCTTCAGGTGGTCACTGCCAATGGCAAACTAACTGCCCTCGGCAAACGTATAGTGCATATACCCTTGGATCCCAGGTTTGCCCGTATGCTCTTAGAGGCGGCCAACAATGGCTGTCTCTCCGAAGTGATGGTGATCACCACCGGTCTGAGTATTCAGGATCCCCGTGAGCGACCCGCCGATAAGCAGCAGGCCGCAGATCAAAGCCATAAAAAATGGCAGGAACCCAACTCCGACTTTATCTCGTTATTAAACCTGTGGCGTCATTTTGAAGAGCAGCGCCAGCAACTCTCCGGCAATCAATATAGCCGTTACTGCAAAGTCAACTATGTCTCCTATCTGCGCATGCGCGAATGGCGTGACCTGCACCATCAGGTACACAGCGCCTGCCGCGCATTAAACCTTACAGACAACAGCAAGCCAGCAGAGGCCGATGATATTCATCGCTCACTGCTCTCCGGCTTATTGGGGCAGGTGGGAATCCTTCAGGAGAAATGGGAGTTCCTCGGTACCCGCAATCGAAAATTCTTTATTTTCCCCGGTTCCGGCCTGAGCAAAAAACCACCCAAGTGGGTCATGGCCGGCTCGCTGATGGAAACTAGCAAGCAGTTCGCCCTGACTGTGGCGAAAATTGACTCCGACTGGCTCGAGCCATTGGCCGCCCACCTGGTGAAGAAAACTTATAGCGAACCCTTTTACAGTATTAAATCCGGTCAGGTGATGGCCAGTGAACGGCAGACTTTATTTGGCCTGAGCATTGTTGAAAACAAACGCCGGGTCTACGGACAGGTCAATCCGGATGAGGCGCGGAAGATTTTTATTCAGCAGGCGCTGGTGGAAGAGGGCTATCGCGGCAAAGGTCAGTTTTATACTCACAATCAAAAACTGGTTGAGGAACTTCAGGCCCTAGAAGATCGCTTTCGCCGCCGTGACCTGTTGGTAGAACAGCAGGTAATCTTTGAGTTCTACAACGAGCGAATCCCCAACGGTATCTTCAACCTACCGCTGTTTGAAAAATGGCGTAAAGAGGCCGAGGTCAGCGAGCCAAAATTATTAGTGCTCGAAAAAGAGTACTTGCTGCTGCGCGGCCTGTCCCAGGAAGAGCAGACCCAGTTTCCTGAAACCATTAGCTGTCAGGGGATTAGCTATAACCTGCGCTACCATTTTGAGCCCAATCATATTGAAGATGGCGTTAGCGCCGTCGTGCCGTTGCCGCTATTGCATCAACTGCCGAGATACTTCTTTGAATGGCTAGTGCCGGGTATGTTGCGCGACAAATGTATTGCGCTGGTAAAAAGCCTGCCGAAACAGACAAGGCGCAACTTTGTACCAGTCCCGGATTATGTGGATGCCTTTCTGCTGAAAACCAAGCCCCAGGATCGGCCACTAACCGAGGTGCTCGCAGAGTATCTGCAAAAGCAAACCAGCGTGGCTATTCCGCCGGAACAGTGGAAGCCAGAAAATCTCGATGCCTGGTATCAGATGAACTTTGTGCTCGAAGATGACAATGGTGGCGAGATTGCCATGGCCAGAAGCCTGGAAAAGCTTCAGCAGGACTTCAAACAACAGATTTCCGAGGGGCTAGAGCAGGCCGCCGACCAGAACGCAGAAGAAAACAGAACAAGGCAGGGTATTGTCGAGTGGGACTTTGAGGAGTTGCCAGAAGAGGTGGCCTTAAAGCACGGCAAAATCACCATCAAAGCCTGGCCGACACTGCGTGACTGCGGAGAGTCCGTCTCCCTTGAAGTTATCGATAACCCGCTGCAGGCGGAAAAGATCAGCCGCCAGGGTCAATTGCGGCTGGCGCTATTAAAAGGCCGCGACCAGGTTAAATACCTCACCAAGCACCTGTTGCGCGGCAAAGAGCTGGCCATCACCGCCGCCAAAATTGGCGAGCGGAAACTGCTGGTCGATGCACTGATCAACGCCAGTTTTCAGCAGGCAATATTCGCCGATGGGCAGGTACTTAGGGAACAGCAGCAGTTTGATCGGGCCTTTGAAACGGGGATTGCCAATGTGGTGGTGTTTGCCCAGGAATATGGCCAGGCCATAGAATCGTTGTTGACGCCTCTGCACGACGCTCAAAAGAAGCTTAGAGCCCTTGGCCTGCCCGCTATCTATGCCGCTGACGATATTCGCGGCCAGCTGGACTGGCTGTTTAGCGCCGATACCTTATCGACAATCTCCACCGAGTCGATCAGGCAGTATCCACGCTATATTAAAGCTCTGTTGGTGCGTCTTGAGAAGCTTGCCGCACAGGTCAGTAAAGATCGTCAGCATATTGATGAACTACAGGCGCTGCTGGCACCTTGCAGGCAGGCATTGGTCGAAGATCAGCCGCTCTCTTATACTCTTGAGACATCACTGCGGGACTACTGTTGGCTGGTAGAAGAGTATCGGGTCTCACTGTTTGCCCAGCAGTTAAAAACCCGTGTTCCGGTATCCCTTAAGCGCTTGCAAAAGCGCTGGGATGAGATTGAAGATGAGCTGCGCAGGTTTCGGGTTTAGTCTATAAAACAGTAGTTAGGATCGGTAAAAAAACCTATCTGTTAAAGTGGAACTTCGTATAGACTCATTTGTCAGAACTGCATCCCAAAACTAACTTGGAATTGGGATGCAGGTAAAAAATTGAATGATAAACCAGCTATTACCAACACATGGAGAAAGTCCAATGAATAAGCAAAATATTAAGCCTTTAGCAACAGCTGTCGGTGCAGCATTTCTCGCTACTGCAGCAATCTCATCACCAGCCTTCGCTGCTGAAAACCCATTTCAAGCCGACGAATTGCGTTCGGGCTACAACCTTGCCGGCCATCATGCCGAAGGTAAATGTGGTGAAGGCAAGTGCGGTGAGGGTAAATGTGGCGAAGGTAAAGCCGAATCCGAAGGTAAATGTGGCGAAGGCAAATGTGGTGAAGGTAAGGCCGAGGCTGAAGGTAAATGCGGCGAAAGCAAAGCAGATACTGAAGGTAAGTGCGGCGAAGGCAAATGTGGCGGCGCTGCTTAATAACCTTCAGAATTATTTAAAAAGCTCACAATAAACAATGCTTCAAGAAAAACAAAGCTACCCTGTTCAGGGTGCGGGTTTGGGATTAAGGCGGGCACTTTGTGGCCCGCTTTCTTCTGTGTCTCTAGAACAGGTTCAGTTTATGGAGGTCGCGCCAGAAAACTGGATTGATGTCGGTGGCCGCTACGGAGCCGCCTTTAGGGAATACACCGAGAAATTTCCCTTTGTTCTCCACGGACTCTCCCTCTCAATAGGTTCCCCCTCACCACTCGACTGGGATCTATTGAAAGCCATTAAGGCCTTTATGGCCGAACATTCCATACGCTGTTATACCGAGCATTTAAGCTACTGCAGCGACAGTGGTCACCTCTACGATCTAATGCCGATTCCCTTTACCGAAGCGGCTGTCGACTATGTGGCAGAACGCATACTGCAGATACAGGATTTTCTCGGTCAGCGTATTGCCATGGAAAATGTCTCCTACTATGCGGCCCCCCAGCAGGAGATGTCAGAGATCGACTTTACCAATGCCATACTGGAAAAAGCCGACTGCAAGCTGCTGCTCGATGTAAACAATATTTACGTCAACAGTATCAATCACAGCTATGACCCCCTCGAATTCCTCAGGGCACTGCCCGGGGAGCGCATTGCCTACGGCCATATTGCCGGTCACTACGACGAGGCCGAAGATCTGCGCGTCGACACCCATGGTGCCGATGTAATTGATCCGGTCTGGGAACTCCTCGATGCTGCCTATCAGCAATTTGGCGCATTTCCGACACTACTGGAGCGAGACTTTAATATTCCGCCAGTTGATGAGTTACTTAAAGAAGTCGAGCAGATAAGAGAGCGGCAGGCCAGATACGCTGGTCAGCAAGTTCTAACCGAGAAAATGGCATGAGCGGGGATTCTCAAAAGCCATCCTTTCAACAGGCGCAGATAGAGTTTGCTGCCCATATCCGCAGCCCCGAGAGCAATCCAGCACCTCAGGGTATTGAAGATCGCCGCCTGGATATCTATCGCAACCTGTTTTTTAATAATATCCAGACTTTCGTCGCCAATGGATTTCCAATTCTTAAGTCCATTATCGACCCCGATCAGTGGACAGCGATGGTGCGCGACTTTATTCACCATCATCAGAGTCACAGCCCGTATTTTTTACAGATAGGCAGCGAATTTTTGCACTATTTGCAAAATGAGCGTGAGCCTCTGGAGAGCGACCCGTTATTTCTTCTCGAGCTGGCTCATTATGAATGGGTCGAGCTGGCCTTGGACACCTCAATATTGGAATTTCCTGAGGGTAAAAGTGACGGCGACCTACTTGACGATCGTCCGCTGGTCTCACCCCTAGCCTGGCCCTTGAGCTACAACTATCAGGTGCAGATGATAGGCCCGGAATTCCAGCCCACAGCGGATCAAGCTGTCCCCACTCACCTAATCGTCTATCGCAATCGCGCCATGAAAATTGGCTTTCTTGAAACCAATGCCACCACCAGCCGCTTGCTGGAGATATTTCGCCAAGAGAGTCTCAGCGGCCGAGAAGCGCTGCTGAAGTTGGCTTCTGAACTCAATCATCCCAATCCCGAGGCCTTGCTTCAGTTCGGCCTTGATCTACTATTACAATTACGCAGTAAAGATATTATTTGCGGATTTCATTAATTTTTTATCCTCAAGCCCCTCAGGCTGTGTACGCGGCCCAAATTGAGCAGTAGAATGCCTAGTTATATCAATATGCAAATGATTTGCGAGTGAATTTTATGAATAAGATAGGCTTGGCAGCGATTGCTGTAATTCTTTCAGGGTTGGTGGCAATGCCGGCTGTTGCTGACGATGACAGATTTGAAAATCTCAATCGCAAGATGTTCTTTATCAATGATCGCATCGATCGCTACAGCCTGCGCCCGGCTGCAGTGGTTTACAAAAAGTTGATGCCAAATCCCCTTGAGAAAGGTGTCGAAAATATCTTTAGCAACCTCGGTGAAGTGACCAATGTAGTCAACGATCTTCTCCAGGGAAAGTTTGACCAGGCAGCTCACGATAGTGGGCGCTTTCTGATCAACACTACCTTAGGTCTCGGCGGTATTTTCGATGTCGCCCAGCGCGCTGGTCTGGAAAAAAGTGATGGCGAAGATTTTGGTCAGACACTGGCAGTCTGGGGAGTTGGTGAAGGCCCTTATCTTATGCTGCCGCTTATTGGCCCATCGACATTGAGGGATGCCCCGAGTAAATTCGTCGATAGCATAACCAGCCCATTTTCTTACGTAGATGATGTAAGAACTCGAAATACCGCCAGAGGTGTTGATCTGCTGGCCAAAAGAGCCAGCCTGCTAGAGATTGATCGGGTTATCTCTGGGGATAAATATCTGTTTGTTCGGGATGTCTATTTGCAGCGCAACAGATATCTGGTCAACGACGGGGCAATAGAAGACGATTTCGGTGATTTTGAAGATTATTAATAACAGATGATATATTTCATCAGAGCCTTGTAAATAACTTATAAGGCTCGATTTGGACCACCCAATAATGATAAGAGCAGTACTGTATTGGTGCCCAATGGCACCTGATTCCAATCAGCGTTTTAACCAGCTCGATTCTAGCCATTATGAGCTGGGACTATGCACAAGACAGGTTTGCGATGAGTAAAGCATCAGGCCTGATTATTTTCCTCAATGGAAATGAACCCAGGGTGCAAAGTTTAAGTCAGAGTCTCCAAGCCCTTGGTCGGGAGACTGCGGCGGCGAAAAATTACCAATCCATAGCCAGTTTATGTTCTGATCCACTGATTCAACCAGTGGTTATCAGCTCCGAAAATACCCCTCTGAAAACCGATAGTCAGCGCGAACAGCTGCAGGTAATGGCCACCAAATATCTGGTGATTGTCGCATTGAGCGAAGAGGGCATTGGCAATATTGCCGAATACTTTCGTCTCGGCGTTGCCGATGTAGTCTTTCCGGAATCCAGCGAAGATAAAATAAAAAATACCCTGCAGAGAATTGACCGACGCGCAGAATCGCGCCTGCAAAAAAGGCTCTATCGCAGTGAACTGGAAAAGGCCAACCTCGAACTACAGGAGAGCTTGCGGCTGCTAAAGCAGGACCAGATGGCCGGACTGGAAGTGCAGAAAAGCCTGATGCCGGAGAGCCCGTTAAAGTTTGGCGACTATGAAATATCCCATTCGATCACCCCATCACTCTATTTAAGCGGCGACTTTGTCGGCTATAACTTTGTGCTTGGCCGCTATCTGCTGTTTTATTTTGCCGATGTCTCCGGCCATGGCGCCTCCTCGGCATTTGTCACTGTACTGCTGCGCTTTATGATTGGTCGGGTAATCCGCCGTCATCAGTTGGAACAAGACTATGTGGCGCTGGCACAGGCACCTGAAGGGTTGGTAGAACATATAAACAATCAGCTGCTGGCCACAGGTCTGGGCAAGCACCTGACTATAGTTGCCGGCTCCCTGGATACAGAGACCAGTAAATTGCGCTATGTAGTGGGTGCCCAGCAGCCATCGCCAATTCTGGTTACCGAGGGCCATGCCGAGTATCTCCCCGGAAAGGGCAAGCCCGCCGGTATCTTTGAAGATGCCTCCTGGGTTGTCGAGGAGATGACTCTGCCGGAAAAATTTGCCTTTGTGCTGCTCTCCGATGGTGTCTTCGATTTGATACCGGATAAAGAGATTGCGGATAAGGAGCAGACCCTGCTCAGTTACCTGGCCACCAGCTCCGACAATATCGAGAAATTAAAAGAGTCCCTCTCTGTTGATACAGTCGAAGCCCCCCAAGACGATATTTCCGTTCTATTGCTGACGAGAGGCATGTAGATGAGCGCGGGAAAGATTCTGGTAGCCGATAATCAGGGCAACTACCTGCTTAAATTTCTAGGCGACGTTCGGGTAACCCTCTGTGGTTCATTAAACCGCCATATGGAAACCATCTTTGGCAGTCATGATGTCAAGAAAGTGGTTGTCGATATGCTTGAGGCTGAGGGTCTGGATAGCACCACACTCGGGCTGATGGCCAAGCTGGGTATGTACTGCCGCAAAGAGTACGGTATCAATGTTCAGGTCTTCTGTCAGAACCAAAGCATTCTGCGCACCCTGGACTGTATGGGCTTTGATGAGATCTTCGATATTATTCAGGAAGTACCAGCAATTGATACAGAGCTGCACAGTATCGAATCGGTGAGTTCAGAAGTGGATGAAATACGTCGCCAGGTAGTCGAGGCGCACAAGCTGTTAATGGAGCTTAACCCTGATAACAGCAAAGAGTTTACCGACCTGATTCGGGCTCTTGAATCAAATCAGTAGAGGTTTGCCAGCCCGACTAATTTGAAGAATCAGGCCTGATCCCGAGCCGTCAATTTACACTTGATATATTCACTGTGGCGAATATGCAGCAGATCCGCCACTCGACGAATAATCCCTTCCTCATGCTTATCGAGATGGCCATCGGCAAAAGCCACCCGCCACATCGCAGTCATCAGATCGATCTTTTTATCCTGATCGAAGTGAGCATTGATCTCGCGGGTAAACTGATACAGCGATGTGGCCTCAGCCACCTCATCCCGAGACAGCAGAATTAACTCATCCACCTGCTCCGTGCTAAGTTCGAGCATCTGGGCAAGGGTATTGCTAATCGAAGCCAGCTCATCCTCGCCAAGATTGCCATCGATAACCATTACCTCGATAAGTAGCGCTGCAGTGGCGAGTTGCTCGCCACTCAGGCCACTGTCATCCGCTTCGATAATATTCCTGGTGAAAAAAGCCTTAATCTTAGTGATCATTAGTTAAGATCTTTTAACCAGCTTTCCAGCTTAATCTGGTCGGCAACAAAACCGCGGATACCTTCTGCCAGTTTCTCCGTAGCCATCGCATCCTGATTGAGCTCAAAGCGGAAGTTGCTCTCATCACCCAGCTGGTAGTGAATTTTTGAACCCGTATTGGCGGGATCAAGCTTGCGCTCAAGTGAACCGTAGTCATCATCCAGCGCCTGCAATAACTGCGGGCTGATAGTTAAGCGGTCACAGCCAGCCAGCTCGGTAATCTCATCGGTATTTCTAAAGCTCGCGCCCATCACTACAGTGTTGTAGCCAGTCTGCTTGTAGTAATTATAGATACGGGTCACCGACTGCACACCGGGATCATCCGCCGGTGCATACTCAGTAAGACCAGTAGAGTTTTTATACCAGTCGAGAATTCTGCCAACAAACGGCGAGATTAAAAATGCGCCCGCATCAGCCGCAGCCACTGCCTGGGTAAAGTTAAACAGCAGAGTCAGGTTACAGTTAATACCTTCTTTCTCAAGCTGCTCAGCAGCGCGAATACCTTCCCAGGTAGAAGCCATTTTAATTAGAACGCGCTCTTTACCTATACCTGCCTGCTCATAGAGATTGATCAGGTGACGGGCCTTGGCAATCGAAGCCTCGGCATCAAAGGAGAGGCGGGCATCAACTTCGGTAGAGACGCGACCCGGAATTTGCTCAAGAATCTTTTCACCAAAACCCACAGCCAGTCTATCCATACAGTCTGCAACCTGTTCATCACTCGACTGGCGACCACTCATAGTGTCGGCAACAATAGAGTCGACAAGGCCGCGATAGGCAGGCATCTGGGCCGCTTTTAACAGCAGGGAAGGATTGGTGGTGGCATCCTCGGGTGAATATTGCGCAATTGCATCAAAATCACCGGTATCTGCTACTACGGTGGTTATCTCTTTTAATTGGGCAAGTTTACTTTTGTTGTTGCTCATTAACCTTTTACTCCAGATGTCTTTTCTAATGCACTGGTTAAAACCTCAATACCGGCCGAGGGTTTATGTGCGTTTTCGCTGATATGTCGCCTGTATTGGCGTGCTCCGGGCATCCCGTGGAACAGACCTAAAATATGGCGGGTCATAGCACTTAACTTGGTGCCTTTGGACAGCTCATTATCCACGTATTTAAGAAACTCTTCAGCAACTTTTTCACGAGTTTTTATCGGATTGTCGCTGCCATAGATAAATTGATCTACGCTAGCCAGCAAGTATGGATTGGTATAGGCCTCGCGCCCGATCATCACCCCGTCGAGGTGTTTTAAATGTTCACTGGACTGCTCGAGGGTAGTGATCCCGCCATTGATAATAATTTCCAGATGGGGGAAATCTTTTTTCAGCTGATAGACGCGGTCATAGTTTAATTCCGGCACCTCACGATTCTGTTTTGGGCTGAGACCTTTCAGCCAAGCCTTGCGCGCATGAACTAAAAAAGTCTCGCAGCCAGTCTTGGCTACCGTATCGACAAACTCGCAGAGAAACTCATAGCTATCAAAATCATCCACACCAATCCGGTGTTTCACTGTAATCGGCAGATCCACCGCATCCTGCATTGCTGCGATACAGTCCGCCGTAACCTGGGCATTCTTCATCATCACCGCGCCAAACATCCCATTCTGCACCCGATCGCTGGGGCAGCCACAGTTTAGGTTGATCTCTGCATAATCATACTGACTGGCTAGCACGCAGGCCTTGGCCAAGTCGCCTGGGTTGCTGCCGCCCAGTTGCAGAGCCACTGGATGCTCAAAGGGATCCATCTGCAGATGACGGTGGGTATCACCATGAATAATTGCCCCGGTAGTAATCATCTCGGTATAGAGAACCGCATGCTGACTCATCAGGCGCATAAAATAGCGACAGTGGCGATCAGTCCAGTCGAGCATGGGGGCTACACAGAATTTTCTATTTAAAGGCATTTTATTTATTGGTTATAGATAGCTATAGCGCTTGGTGTTTAATCAAGCAGCGATTATAGAATCCCTGAGTACAAAAGTCCGTTAATCAGTAAAATAAGATTACAGTGATCCAACCGGGCTTAAAAACGTTACAATTGCCTATGGCTTTCGATTACAAATCCCTCCTTAAATCCCTGACTGTTCGCCCGGGCATCTATCAGATGTTTGATAGCGAGGGGCAGATACTCTATGTGGGCAAAGCCAAAAATCTTAAAAACCGGGTAAGCAGCTATTTTCGCAAGACCGGGTTAACCCCTAAAACAGCTGCGCTGGTAAAGCGTATCGCCAAAATAGATGTGACAGTAACTGAGACAGAAACCGAAGCGTTGATTCTCGAGCACAATCTGATTAAGCAAAATCATCCGCCCTACAATATTTTGATGCGCGATGATAAGAGCTACCCCTATATCTTTCTCTCCGATCGCGATCAGTGGCCGCGGCTGGCATTTCATCGTGGTGCAAAAAAGGCCAAGGGCACTTACTTTGGGCCTTTCCCCAATGCCTATGCAGTGCGGGAGAGTATGAGCTTTCTGCAGAAGACATTTAAGGTGCGTCAGTGCGAGGATGTCTTCTTTAAAAACCGTTCGCGGCCCTGTCTGCAATATCAGATCAAGCGCTGCACTGCGCCCTGTGTCGACCTGGTCAGTGCTGAAGACTACAGCGCCGATGTAGAGTCGACGCGACTGTATCTGGATGGCAAGGCAGATAAGTTACTTAAGCAGTTGGAAGTGGAAATGGATGTCGCCTCGGGTAATCTGCAATTTGAGAAAGCAGCAGAGCATCGCGACCAAATTTCTGCCCTGCGCCGGGTGCAGTCAGAGCAGATGATTGAAAAGGGCAAGGGGACGGTGGATGTGGTTGCCGGCGCTGTCAGCAATGGTCAGGCCTGTGTGCATATGCTCTATATTCGCCAGGGGCGGGTTCTTGGCAGCCGCAGCTATTACCCGAAGGCGCCGCTGGCCGAGCAGGTTTCAGATCTGCTCGATGAGTTTTTACCTCATCTCTATCTGAATGGCGCCGGGCGGCCTGATCTGCCCAAGGAAATTATTGTCAATGCACCAGTTGAAGGTGCAGAGACGCTCTGTGCGGCTCTAAAGGATAGGGTGGGGCGCAAGTTTGAAATTCGCGATTCGGTACGAGGCTTTCGCGCCAAGTGGGTTGAGTTGGCCCAGCGTACCGCTGAGCAGAACCTGACCGCCAAACTGGCATCGAAAAAGACCATTGAACAGCGTTTTGAATCCCTGCGTGAGACCGTAGGTATGGAGCAGACACCCCAGAGACTGGAATGTTTTGATATCAGCCATAGCAGCGGTGAGGCGGTGGTGGCCAGCTGTGTGGTCTTTGATTCCAATGGTGCCCTGAAGAGCGATTACCGACGCTTCAATATTGAAGGTATTACCGGCGGTGATGACTATGCGGCGATGGAGCAAGCCATTCGTCGCCGTTACACGCGACTGATGAAAGGTGAGGGCAAACTGCCGGATATATTGTTGATTGATGGCGGTAAGGGCCAGATTGGTATTGCCAAAGATGTGCTGGCTGATATGGGTGTGGTCGGGGTGATGATTCTGGGGGTGGCCAAGGGCACGACCAGAAAGCCGGGACTGGAAACCCTGATTTTGGCCGATCAGGACAATAAGGTAATTGCCCGACCCCAGCAAGCAGCCCTGCATCTGATTCAGCAGATCCGCGATGAGGCGCACCGTTTTGCCATTACCGGTCATAAGGCAAGGCGCGATAAAAAGCGTCGTACTTCACCGCTGGAGGGCATCCCGGGAGTGGGCCCAACGCGGCGGCGAGATCTGTTAAAACACTTTGGTGGCATTCAAGAAGTTAAAAAAGCCAGTGTCGCTGATTTGATGAAAGTGCCAAATATAAGTAAAAAGGTTGCTGATGCTATTTACAGCGCACTGTATAATGAATAAATTCGCGGTAGTTAAATCTGTATAGTTAGTAAAGTCGCCCCAAGTCATTAAAAAGAAGATAAGCAAATGTGGAATCTGCCCAATATCCTGACCCTGCTGAGAATTGCCCTGATTCCGGTGTTTATTCTCGTCTACTACAGCGCATGGGAGCTGCATAACCTGGCAGCAGCGGCGATATTTGGCCTGGCGGCGGCCACTGACTGGGTAGATGGTTATGTAGCGCGTAAATACAATCTGATTACAGCCTTTGGTGCATTTCTCGATCCGGTGGCCGATAAATTGATTGTAGCGGCTGCAGTGGTGATGTTGCTGGAGGTTCATGCGACCCCGTGGTTTGCCCTGCCTGCTATTGTGATTATTGGCCGCGAGATTGTGATTTCGGCACTCCGTGAATGGATGGCCGAGATGGGTTATCGAGGTACGGTGGCTGTGGCTACTATCGGTAAAGTTAAGACCTGGGTGCAGATGGTTGCCATTGCTGTGTTGCTTGCTGCCAAGCCGGAGCAAGAGCTTTTAACGCTTTTAGGCTTTGTTGCAATATATATCGCAGCGGCACTAACTCTCTGGTCGATGGTGCACTATCTGCGCGCCGCATGGCCGCAATTGAGCGCCGGCGAAGATAAGTAGATATTAGGGGCGATAAGTAGTTGATTTATTGCTGGTATTCCCTAGAATACGGCCTCTTCGCAAGAAGCCCGAAGGGGCTTAACAGTCTAAAGACTGTTAAGATTCTTCCGACCGTCTAAAGAGTGAGACCGACGGGAAGTTTATATACAAGTTTTTGAGGCGCGGTAGCAAAGTGGTAATGCTGTGGACTGCAACTCCGCCATCGTCGGTTCGATTCCGACCCGCGCCTCCATTTTTTACCGGCTGATTACTCAATATTAGCTATGGGCTATACCGGCCCCCGCAGAAGTCCCTTGCCCGGGTGGTGGAATTGGTAGACACAGGAGACTTAAAATCTCCCGACCTCACGGTTGTGCCGGTTCAAGTCCGGCCCCGGGCACCATTAATATCCGAGAAATAAATACCGCCGCCGAAGTTAATTTAAAACTCCTATCTTAGGACTTGAAGCGGTGAGGTTCACAAAATGCGATTGAGTATTTTGGACGCCCGCTCAGGGCGCCCCGTAGGGGTCAAAGCAGCCCAAAGGCTGATTTGATCAACCCGGCCCCGGGCACCATTTATATCCCAGAAATTAATACCGCCCCATGCTAATTTAAAACTCCTATCTGTTTCGGCCCCGGGCACCATATATAGCAATACTCTCAATACCCTCTGTACCCCCGAGTTAAAGCCTAATCTCAATTCTTTGATCAACTACTTTTTCGAACTAACTTTCAGGCTTTATTAGCACGATGACCAACACTAGCGGGACAGTTGATGTTAAAGGTTTTCATTTTGTAAGCTTTATCTCGAGTCGCGTAAAACAAGATGAAATAGAAGCACTTTTGGAAAAGTTAAACATATCGCCCGGTGATTGGTATAAACAGGCCAATACACTCAGTATCGGACAGCAGCAACGCGTGGCAATTGCACGCGCGCTTATCAATAAACCGGAGTTATTGATTGTGGATGAACCAACCTCATCACTCGACCAATTTAACCGTGATAACTTTATGTCTTTGTTGATGCCCCTGATTGCAGAAAATAATACTACCTTGGTCTTTGTCAGCCATGATCTGTCATTGTCTCGATATTTCAAGCGCATTGATGCGCTGTCTGAGATTAGCTGTTTAAAAGGAGATGTCTGATGTTTTTTAAACTGGCACTAAAGAGTTTGCTTAATCGCAGAGGTTCAGTAATTCTCACCCTAATGGCTATGACTGTCAGTATTTTTGTTTTATTGGCCGTGGAACATATGCGTTATCAGGCCAAAGAAAGTTTTGCCAATACGGTTTCTGGCGTTGACCTTATCGTTGGGGCCAGAACGGGCAGCCTTAATCTATTGTTGTATTCGGTTTTTCGCATTGGTTCTCCCACGAATAACATTACTTGGGACTCTTTTGAGGATATTGCATCCAAGCCAGAAGTGGAGTGGGCCATTCCCATCGCTCTCGGTGATTCACACCGGGGCTATGCTGTGATGGGTACGAACAGGGATTATTTTGAGTTCTTCAGCTACGGCAATCAACACAGGTTGAATTTTCAAGAAGGCCGTGCATTCAGCCAGGTATTTGATGTTGTAATCGGTTCTGATCTTGCCAGAAATCTAGGCTATTCGCTGGGTGAGAAGTTGGTTTTTTCCCATGGCATAGCTAGCATCAGCTTCAGCTTGCACGGTGATCACCCATTTGAGATTGTCGGTATTTTAGCGCCTACAGGAACACCTGTTGACCAGACACTGCACGTTAGTTTGGCGGGTATTGAAGCTATTCATATCGGCTGGCAACAGGGCGTACAAATGCCTGGAAGCAGCATCACTACAGATCAAATTGAGCAACTCAAACTCCAGCCTGAAAGCATTACCGCTTTTATGTTGGGTTTAAAATCCCGCATGGCAACGTTCCGCGTTCAAAGAACAATTAATGATTACGATAGGGAACCGCTTCTGGCGATACTGCCAGGCGTCGCACTGTCAGAGCTTTGGCAAATGATGAACGTTTTGGAGAATACACTGCGCTTAATTTCGGTACTTATTCTTACCGCTGCGCTATTGGGGTTGAGTGCTATGTTGCTGGCATCGATTCGGGAGCGCAATCGTGAAGTTCAACTGCTTCGGATTGTTGGTGCTTCCCCTATATTTTTATTTCTACTGATAGAGCTGGAAGCTCTGCTGATTATATTGCTTAGTACCTGGCTTGGTATGTCGATGCTATATGTATGCCTGATTGTTGCCGGGGATTTCCTGGCCTCTGAATATGGTTTGTATATCCAATCGAATATTCTGTCGGAAAGCGCTCTTTACTTAGTATTGATCGTTGTTGTTGCAAACCTGGTAGTAGCAGCTATTCCTGCTTTGAGTATTTATAAGCGTGCGAAAACAGTTTAGCGGCCCCATAAAAAAACCGTGATAAATCACGGTTTTTTCGAACGAACTGTCAGACTGTATTTAGAACGCCGCCTGCACACCAAAAGCAATCACGCTGGTCTTGGCATCTGCCTCTGACCATGATTCGTGATTGGTTGGATCATTCCTGAGCTGATCACCGCCACTCAGAAAGTTAAGTGGAACCCAACCATTAGCTTCAACGATTTCAGCAAAATACTTCACGTTGCTTGTCGGCATATAGGATGCGCCAAGTACCAGCTGGTCTTGCTTCTCCCAAGGAGCGCCCTTGTCGCCAGCAATATATTCACTGAATTCAATCGACAGATCGACATTATTCTTAAGGCCGAAGTCGTAGGCATAGCTAGCGCCAACAGTCCAGGTGAAGTTCTTAACCGCTTCAAATCCTGCGTAAGCAGGGAAGTTTGGATTGGCTGTGCCAGGCCATACCGCCAGAGTCTCTGCGAATTCAGCCAGCAGAGTTAAGTGGCCGTTGTTATAACGCGAGTAAACAGAAGCAGCATCTACATTGTCTTCACAGGCAAGGAAGTGCATAACCACATATTCCTGACAGTAAGCAGTACCGTACTGGTAGCTCAAGCCGGTCAGTAATGAACCGCTTTCGAGAGCGAAGTTGTAGTTTGCATCAACTGCAAAGTTATTCAGTAACGACGGAACCGCAGTGTTGTCTTTGCCAACAGGAGTGTTAGCGTTTCTGAACTGCGCACCACCCTGTATCGCCATAGCACGCACATGCAGATTATCGCCGGCGTAACCCAGCAAGCCACCATAGGCAAGACCGGCAAATGAATGCCAGTTGGTGGAGTTGGTGAAGGGGCTAACAGTATCGTTCAGACCAAAGGGAATATCCATTTTACCAAGAGATGCATAGACGTTTGATTCCGCCATATTGCCATAGAGCAGATAGGCGCGACGCATATTAATGTTGTTACGGGGCAAGCCAGTAATAGTCGAGCCGGATGCGAAATTTTGCTCGGGATTGTAAAGCATCTCAGCATAGGCAGTTAGATTGTCAGTTAAGCGTGCAGTTACATTCAGGTTACTTGAATGAATAACTGCTTCAGAAACTGTCTTACCGATTTGATTGGATGCCGTGGGGTGACGCATCAGCCAGCCAAACTTGGTATCTATATTTGATTTTTGATAGTTCACCAGAGCTGTAACCTGGCCGCCGAGTGTAACTTTTTGCTTTAGGTCACCATCGCGCAGTGCTTGCAGTTGAACAAGCTGCTTGGTATTGGAGTCTCTTGAATGGTCGAGTACTTTATAATTGTAGGCTCCGTTTGAACCAAGCAGATCTAATGACTTTGGTTCATCGGTACTGCTGTTTGCGACATTATCGGTAATTTTGGCCTCAAGTGCTGCAATCTTATCCATGGCAGCCCTGTAAAGTTCGAACAACTCTTGATTAGTAGGAGTCTCTGCTGCAGCGTTAACTGAAACGGAACCTATAAATATCAAAAATACTGCGGGTATGAGGTTTTTCACTATGCTACTCCCAATATGTAACTTATTGTTTTTATTATACTAAATAACTATTTGGCGTTCATTGCGTGGACATGATACCGGCTATATCTATTCATTATTGAATTTTTTTAAAGGCGTAGGCGACGACTTATGGAACGAACTAAAGCCTTGGATTATAACAGTGGCCGTAATCAGGCATTAGCCTGAAAATAACGCTTTTGGAAGAGGGTAAGCTAATCAGGATTTTGTCGCTAATTCGATTTGGCTATATTGGGTTTTAGTCTTTATTGACTAGTCTGAGGCTGCTGTTTTCAAAGACTTGACCCCATTCGAAGAATGATAAAATACTGGGACTTTTAGGGGATATAGATTAATATTACTCTGATGTTCACTCTATGAACCATTGTTTGTATTTATATTGGCTCGCTATTTCGTATGACATTTAGCAGCTGTTGTAAGATTTCTCCCAACAAATAACTATAAAAAAAATTACAGGATATAGAGTGGTATTTTAGACTACAGAAGGGTTTGGTCTTATCTTTAACCATATTTTAATCATTTGTGTAGGCAATATTTGTCGTAGCCCAACTGCTGAAAGAATACTTCAGCAAAAGATGCCAAACAGAACGATTTCATCTGCTGGTGTTAAAGCGTTGGTAGGTCATGAAATGGACAAAAATGCCGCTTCCTTGCTAAAAGCTAATGGTTACAAGGCCACAGCGCATGTAGCCAGAAAGTTAGATGGCCAAATGATAGCTGACGCTGATTTAGTGTTAGTTATGGAAAATGATCATCAAAGTTTAATAATGGAACAGCATCCTCAAGCCTCAGGGAAGATATTACTATTGGGTAAATGGCAGGGTAATATTGATATTCATGATCCCTATCTTAGAAGCGACGAAGTGTTTAACCATATATTTCGTCAAATAGAAGATAGCTGCTTAAGCTGGTATGACAAGCTAGATAAGCACAGCTAGTTGGAATTAAAAAATAATAATAAACCAGTCTGAATTATTAGTGGCCTACCGATTGATTTTTAGGCGGTAAGCTCTCTCATTGAAAGGTTTATAACAGTTGAGATTATAAAAATAACATGATCAGTATTCTAAGAAATTTAGCTATATACATTACATTGGTTGCCATTGCAGGCTGTACTATTGTTCCAGGCGGCCATGTAGATGTGGGTCTTCTTGTCGAAGAGGAGTCTTTTGATATTTATCCTCAGATCAATGTGCGACTGATTAGTCCGACGCTATTGTCTGAGATGCAACTGTCTCAACCAGTTGTCAGGTCCAATAAAGCGCTTGATAAGAAAATAGGCCAGTACAGCTATCTTATCGGTAAGGGCGATATATTAAATATTACTGTTTGGGATCACCCAGAGCTTACCACTCCAGCCGGCCAGTACAGGTCGCCAGGTGATTCGGGCAATGTTGTTCATTCGGATGGAACAATTTTCTATCCTTATGTGGGTAAAATCTCAGTTGTTAACAAAACGGTCGATGAAGTTAGAAAGCTTATTACCGACCAGTTAAGTCGCTATATCGAATCCCCGCAAATTGATGTTTCTGTGGCTGCCTTCAGATCCCAGCGAGCTTTTGTTACTGGTGCAGTTAATGTGCCCTCGGTAATCCCGGTGACAAACCTGCCGATGACTTTATTAGATGCCTTAAACCTTTCCGGTGGCATGAGCCAGGATGCAGACTGGCGGTCAGTGGTTTTAACCACTGAAACCAATGAGGGCTTAAAGGACGAGCTTATCGATTTACATGCTCTTTATGAAAAAGGCGATATTAGCCAGAATCGGCTAATTAAGCACAATGATATTGTTCATATCCCGCGCAATGACAAATTAAAAGTATTTGTTATGGGTGATGTGAAGAATCCATCTACACAGCTTATGGATCGCAGCTATATGTCTCTTGCCGAGGCACTTAATGATGCTGGTGGTATGAATGAAGCGACGGCCAACCCCAGTGGCGTCTTTGTTCTAAGGGCTAGTGAAACAGAAGGTATGGTAGCGGATGTTTTTCAGCTAGATGCTTCCCAGAGTGCGATGCTTATTCTTAGCGCTCAATTTAAGCTGCAACCTCTAGACATTGTGTATGTTACTTCTGCGCCGGTTGCGCGATGGAATCGCGTTATCTCTCAGTTGGTTCCTACATTTAGTCTCCTGCGATTGGCAGGCCGAACTAGTAGTGACTTATCAGACTAGGGTTTTAAGCCTAATCTGATGTTTATTTTTTTTAACTTGAATAATTAGAAAATATTATGACTGCAAATGTTACCAGCGCAACAGACCAAAATTCAGCTGTAACCGCTAATGAAAGCTCCGATGAAATTGATGTCGGCAAACTTGTCAACGAAGTTCTTAGTGAAAGGTGGATGATACTTGCTGTCACTTTGATCTTTGGCTTTTGTGGTTTCATTTATGGACAGCTTATAACGCCAGTCTATAAGTCGAATGCACTGATCCAGGTTGAAGATAATTCAGGGGGCGTGCTGGCTCTTGATGATATTGGCGATATGTTTGCAGTAGAGAGTTCCGCAGATACAGAGATCTATATTCTTAAATCTCGCTCTGTGCTGGGAAAAACAGTTGACGATTTGAATTTGACTGTCAAAGTTAAGCCAAATTACTTTCCAGTAGTGGGTGGATTGTTTGCCTCTCGACATCAGTCTACTGAACTGGCGACTCCGAAGTTTGGTTCTACATACGCCTGGGGCGGTGAGCAGGTTATTATTTCTGATATGAGGCTGCCAAAACGGTTTTTGTCGAAATTTTTAACCCTGGTTGTTGAAGATGATCAGCGTTACAGCGTGTGGTTTGATGAGGAGAGGTTGTTAACTGGTGAAGTTGGTTCCTTTGCCAGAAATGTAGAAAAGGGCATCGATATCAAAGTAGAGCGCCTCTATGCCAATAAAGGGACTCATTTCTTTATCAAAAAGAAGTCTCGCCTCAAGGCTATTATGGATTTACAGGTTGAATTTCAAGCCGCAAATCTAGGTAAAGACACCGGTATTATGGAGTTAATTCTCCACGGTTCAGATAAGCCAAAAATCGCTGCAATTCTAAACTCTATATCCGCTAATTATGTGACACAAAATGTCCAGCGCTTGGCTGCTGAGGCTGAGAATAGTCTCAACTTTATTAAAGATCAGATTCCCAAAGTTCGGGCTTCATTAAACGATTCGGAGATGGCATTAAACACATACCGCGCAGCACGTGAATCTGTAGACTTATCTTTAGAAACTCAGTCACTTTTAGAATCCTATGTGAAGCTAGAAGCTGATATTAGTGTAATGTCGCTTAATGAAGCGGATATTTCACGCAGATTTACTAAACAGCATCCAAATTACCTTACTTTTAAGCGTCAGCAAGTAGATTTATTTTCTCAGCGTGACAGGCTAAATACAAAGATTGGTGCCTTGCCAGAGACCCAGCAAAAAATTCTTACTTTGATGAGAGATTTTGAAGTAAACCAGGCAATCTACTTATCACTGCAAAATAAAAGCCAAGAGCTGGCTATTGTAAAAGCCAGTACCGTAGGTAATGTGCGGATTTTGGATTCAGCCGAGGTTTTCCCAACGAAAAGTTCCCCGAAGAACGGGATTATATTTACTGTTGCAGTTGTTCTTGGCGCCTTTTTGAGTATTTTGTTTGTTTTGGTTAGAAGTATTGTCAACCCTGGTGTTTCCAGTGCCCATGAGTTTCAAAAGGTTGGTTTAAATGTATATGCGACAATCCCAGCTTCTTCGATCCAGATAAAATTTGACCGAATGAAAGCGCTTCTTAAGAAAAGGCGCAATGTATATACGGGTTCTGAGTTACTTCTGTCTAATGATTACCCAACAGATCTATCGGTAGAGGCGATAAGAAGTTTAAGAACCTCTCTTCACTTTGGCATGATGGAATCTAAAAACAATACGATTATGATAACCAGTGGCAGTGCTGAAGTGGGTAAATCTTTTGTGGCATCGAATTTATGCACTGTTTTGGCACAGTCAGGTAAGCGGGTTCTTCTTGTTGATGCGGATTTACGACGAGGGTACTTGCACGACAGACTTTCCGTTAGCGTAGGAACTGGATTATCAGATTATCTGCGTGGGTCTTTTCCTATCGGTGATATTGCTAAAAAAACCAGTATTGATGACCTGGATATTGTTTCCAGAGGGGCGGTGCCCCCCAACCCTTCCGAGCTGTTGATGAGTGAAAGGTTCAAGAGCTTTATGGATGAGGCATCCAATGCTTACGATCTAATCGTGATTGATACACCACCGATTTTGGCGGTTACCGATGCTGCAGTTATAGGGCAGTTTGTTGGCACTTCAATGATGGTTGCCCGATTTGAGAGAACGACCGTCCGCGAGGTCGAAGCGGCTAAAGAGCGATTTAGGCTAAATGGTATTGAAGTTACAGGTCTTGTCTTTAACGCGATCGAAGCGAAAGCCTCGACCTATTACGGTGGTTATAGCTATTACAATTACAGCTATAGTTCAACCGGCTCAGATAGTTCTAAAAGTTCTTAATTCTGGCTCTTTGTGAAACAACCATGAAACATCCCTTGATGTTTCATGGTTTAAATCCCTGTTATCCAAAGCTACGTCTTAGTTAATCTTCTTCCATCATTCCCTTTTAGAAAATTCTATTTCTATTCGATAAAGTGGCTTAACTGGTGCTTATAATGGTTTAAATCATTTATTAGCTACCCAGACTTTGCCATAATGTTTTGCTAATCAGCGAATCAGGAATTATGGAACAGGAATGTCAAAACTAACCCACCTAAACCGCAGCGGCGAAGCCCATATGGTTGATGTGTCGGATAAGGCAGATACCAGCCGCACCGCTGTTGCCCAGTCCCAGGTTGAGTTAACCCCATCTATAGTCACGGCGATCACGGATAGCAGCCTGCCCAAGGGCGATCTCTATGCAACCGCCAGAATTGCCGGTATTCAGGCAGCAAAAAAAACCAGTGACCTAATTCCCCTTTGTCATCCTCTACCCCTATCAAAAGTAACCCTGGATATCGAACTGCAGGGCAATACCCTGATTATTACCGCTCTGTGTAAAACCACCGGCAAAACCGGTGTTGAGATGGAAGCGCTGACCGCCGCCTCGGTTGCCGCGTTAACCGTCTATGATATGTGCAAGGGACTGGATAAAGGTATGGTGATCAGTCAAATCAGATTATTGGAGAAGAGCGGTGGAAAGTCAGGAAACTGGAGTGCAGAAGCTTGTAACGAGGACCACAGCATTGATTAACCTGTTGTTTTTTGGTCGCCTTGGCGACTTTTCTAAAGATGTACCAGCAACCATTGAAGCTTCAACCCCCGCCGAGATTCGCCAACGGCTAAGCGCTGACTATCCAGCACTGGTGAAAGAACTCTCAGAGCCCCAGGTATTAGTTTCCGTTAACCAGATGATTGTCGGTTGGGATCAGCCCTTGGCTGATGGCAGCGAGGTGGCTTTTTTGCCACCGGTAACCGGAGGCTAGGTGAGTTTAAACAGCATCCGAATTCAAACCCACGACTTCGACCTAGCTGGGGAGTACCAGCAGCTTCGTGAACTTTCATCGACTGTTGGCGCTGTGGTGACCTTCACTGGCTTGGTGCGTGATTTTGAATTGGACGGCTCAATTGATTCCCTCAGCTTGCAGCACTATCCGGGTATGACCGAAACCCTGTTACAGGAGATTGTAGATCAGGCCAATAAGCGTTGGAACCTGATTGGCAGTACAGTTATCCACCGGGTAGGGGAGTTACTGCCGCGAGACCAGATAGTATTTGTTGGTGTTGCCAGCCAACACAGAGCGGATGCCTTTGAAGCAGCGCAGTTCGTGATGGACTACCTAAAAACCAAAGCAACCTTTTGGAAGCAGGTGAGTCAGGATGGAAAACAGCACTGGGTTGCGAGTAAAGACTCCGACATTGATGCAGTGGCCCGCTGGGATGCCAACAATGACTGATGTCGATGGCTTAATACTGGCCGCTGGTCGTTCTAGCCGAATGGTCACCGGCAATAAGGTGCAGGCCTTGCTGGCGGGAAAAACCCTGCTTGAGCAGGCTGTTGAGAGGTTGGCCCCCCAGGTTGGGAACCTGTTTATTAATGGCGACCCGGCTCTTTGTCGGGAAGCCTGTGGAAGCCAGTTATATCCTTTTATAGTCGACAAGCTGAAAGATTTTCAGGGGCCGCTCACCGGCTTATACAGCGCCCTGATCAGTGATCAACTCAGCGATGCCCGCTATCTGATGTTAACCCCCTGTGATGGCCCCTTTATCCCCGCTAACCTAGTCGCTGAGCTATACGCGCTGATTGTTAGCAAGAATGCCGATATTGCCTGTATCCGCTATCAGGGCGCGGCACAGCCAACCTTTACTCTGTGGAATAAATCTGTGGTCAATGCAGTGGAGAAAGCACTGCTGGTGGATAAGAATGGCGGCTTTAAACCGCTGTTGATGGCTTTGGATACAGTTTATCTGGACTGGCCCGAGCAATCGGTAAATCCCTTTTTTAATATTAATAGTCGCGAAGATTTGGCTCTGGCAGAGGCTATTGTATGTCCCTAGATGCCGGCAATTTAAGTCATAAACAATTTATGCGCTACAGCCGCCATCTGCTGATGGACGATATCGGCGAAGCCGGACAGCAAAAGCTCAGTAACGCCAGAGTATTGATCGTTGGGCTTGGTGGTCTGGGCTGTCCCGTCGCACTCTATCTTGCCGCGGCAGGCATTGGGGAGTTGGGCCTCTGCGATCCAGATACTGTGGAATTAAGCAACTTACAGCGGCAGATACTCTATACAGAGGCTGACTGTGAGCAGTTAAAGGTCAGCTGTGCCAAACGAGAGTTAAGCGCCTTAAATCCCAATCTGCAGATTAATAGTTACGCCGATAAAGTCAGTGTCGAAATACTGTCGAATAACTACGATATTGTGGTTGATTGCACCGATAACTTGGCAGCGCGACAGTTGATCAACCAGCATTGTGTTGCCAAGAGGAAAGCTTTTGTAAGCGCCTCGGCCCTGGGTTGGGAAGGTCAATTGGTTGCCTTTGACTTTGCGCATAACCCCAGCCTCTGCCTTAGCTGTATTATTGATAAAGATTCCCCGGAACCTATGCTTAACTGTTCCAACTCCGGTGTTGTTGGGCCGGTACTTGGCACTATGGGCAGCTTGCAGGCGACAACAGTGATTCGCATGTTACTGGGCTTTTTTCAGCAGCATGGTGAAATGCAGCGCTATGACGGCAAGTCTGGGCGCTGGCTTAATCTGCGTGCTGAAGAAAAACCGGGCTGTGATGTCTGTAATGTTAAAACTTGAGAAAAAACTTTAGGAGAAAAAAGTGGGTCACGACCTTTCCAAAGAGAGACGATTTCTAAATATAGCACTGCTAACCGTTTCCGATACACGCAGCCTGGAAACCGATACCAGCGGCAGCTATCTGCAGCAGGCCCTGGAAGAAGAGGGCCATCATCTGGCCGATCGCCAGTTGGTAATCGACGATATCTACCAGATGCGCGCCACTGTTTCAGCCTGGATCGCCGATCCACAGGTCGATGTTATTCTTACCACCGGCGGCACCGGCTTTACCGGGCGCGACAGTACCCCGGAAGCTCTGGCGCCACTATTTGATAAACATATCGAAGGCTTCGGTGAACTTTTTCGTCAGCTCTCCTACGAGGAAATCGGCACCTCTACAGTACAGTCGCGCTGTCTTGCCGGCCTCTCCAACAGAACAGCCATCTTCTGCCTTCCCGGTTCCACCGGCGCCTGTAAAACTGGCTGGAACGGTATTATTCGCGAGCAGTTAAACAATACCTTCGGTCCATGTAATTTTGTTCAGCATGTTGGAGTCAAAGCCAAATAATGATTTCAGTCTCCACCGCTATAGAGCAGCTGATAACCACTGCTAAAACCACAGATGTCAAAGAACAGCTAACGGTTACACAGAGCCTTGGGCGGGTATTGGCAGCAGATATCATTGCCACCATCAATGTGCCACCGGCGGATAATAGCGCGATGGATGGTTATGCCTTTTGTTATGCAGACGCACTAAAAAATAATTTTCAGCTGCCCACAAGTCAGCGAATTCCCGCAGGTGTTGCGCCAACGCCATTAGAACCATCGACGGTTGCACGCATATTTACCGGTGCTGAAATTCCCGCTGGTGCCGATACCGTCGCCATGCAGGAAAACTGCACTGAGCAGGATGGAACAGTGACTATCGGCAACGCTGTAACTGCCGGAGCCAATATTCGTCGCCAAGGTCAGGATATTCAGTCCGGCCAGACTATTCTCAACGCCGGTACAAAACTCCGCGCTCAGGAAATGGGTCTGTTATCGTCCATCGGCATCAAAACTGTCGAGGTCTACAAACCCCTAAAAGTTGCTATTTTTTCTACTGGAGATGAGCTGGTGGAACCGGGCGATAGTCTTCAGCCCGGACAGATCTATAACTCCAATCGGGCTACCCTGATAGGCTTGATTCAATCTCTGGGTATGACAGTGGTTGATCTGGGCACAGTGCCGGATAGTCTTGAAGCCACCGAAGCTGTGTTGAAAAAAGCCGCCGCAGAGGGCGATATTATCTTAAGTGCTGGCGGTGTCTCTGTTGGCGATGAAGACTATGTAAAGAGCGCTGTTGCCAGATTGGGCAGCATCGACTTTTGGAAGGTGGCTATCAAGCCGGGCAAGCCGCTGGCTTTTGGTCAGGTTGATAGCACTCCATTTATTGGCCTTCCGGGAAATCCCGCATCGGTCTTTGTCACCTTTATGATTCTGGCGCGGCCCTTTCTACTGGCCAGTCAGGGTTTAAGTGCGGTATTACCTCAGTCCTTAAAAGCCATTGCTCAATTTGCAAAGCCCGGCGAAAAACGTCAGGTCTATCTGCGTGGCAAACTGACAGGGGCCGGTGTGGAAATTCACCCAAACCAGAGCAGCGGCGTATTATCTTCGGCCTGCTGGGGCGAGATTTTTGTTGTACAGCAGAGCGGCCAATCCATAGAGGTTGGCGATCTGGTCGATGTACTACCCTATAGTGTGTAAAGCCATAATCATTGCGACAATAATGTGAGTAACAGAACCTCTAAAATAGAAGCGCCATCACTGATCGACCCCTTTGGTCGAACCATTGATTACCTGCGCCTGTCGGTCACCGACCGCTGCAACTTGCGCTGTACCTACTGTATGGCTGAGGAGATGACTTTTCTGCCTAAACAGCAGATTCTCAGCCTTGAAGAGCTGCGTGATATGGCTGCGGCTTTTGTCGAACTGGGTATTCGCAAGATACGCTTAACCGGCGGCGAGCCACTGATTAGGCGCGATATTATTAAACTGGTTAGCTCACTGACGGCAATGCCTGGCCTGGATGAAGTGACCATGACCACCAATGGTGTGCTGCTGCCGACAATGGCCCAGCCACTCAGAGATGCAGGTCTCTCAAGACTTAATATCAGTATCGACAGTCTTAAAGCGGATCGCTTTAAACAGCTTACCCGTGTTGGCAATCTCCATGAGGTTATTGAAGGCATTCAAGCGGCAGCTGCAGTAGGCTTTAAAAAGGTCAAACTCAACGCTGTAATACTGGCTGGCTTTAATGACGATGAGGTTATTGATCTGGCGCGATTTGCCGTTGATCAGGATATGGATATCTCTTTTATCGAAGAGATGCCTTTAGGCGAAATAGACGCCCATAAAAGGGTTAATACGCAGATCACCAGCACCAGTTTGCGCGAACAGCTGACATCAGAATTTACTCTGATTGATAGTGCAGAGACAACTGGCGGCCCATCCCGCTATATGCAGGTTGCCAAGAGCAAATCCAAAATTGGGTTTATCTCCCCGATGTCGAATAACTTCTGCGAATCCTGTAACCGTGTGCGCATGACCGCGGAAGGGCGGTTGCTTCTCTGTCTCGGCAATGAGCACAGTATGGATTTGCGCGAAGTTATACGCAGTAATCCCGGCGATAGCGAGTTGCTAAAAAGTAAAATCACTGAAGCCCTCAAGACAAAACCAGAGCGCCATTATTTTGATGCTGAACAGGTCGATATAGTGCGTTTTATGAATATGACTGGTGGCTGATGCAGTGTTTATAGATTCAGTGATGGCGCAGATGTTCGCCTTCGAATACAGCTATTGGCTACTCGCCGCTATCGCTCTGATGGCAGTGCTTTACTCTTCAGTCGGGCATGGTGGCGCCTCGGGCTATCTGGCAGCAATGGCACTTTGGGGACTGGCTCCGGAAGAGATGCGCCCCGCAGCTCTGGCAATGAATATTATTGTTACCAGCTGGCTGTTATATCGATTTCAACCCTACAAATTAATGCCCTACAAGCTTTTTTGGCCGTTGGTGATAGTCTCAACCCCAGCGGCCTTCGTTGGTGGACTATGGAAAATTGATGCCCTGAGCTATCACCTGTTAGTGGGCGTGCTAATGGCTCTTGCAGCACTGCGTATGATTATCAGCGCAAAACCAGTAGAGAAAGTCGCCTTACCCGCCCATTGGTTATTGATAACTGTAGGTCTCTTGTTGGGCCTCTCTGCCGGATTAACCGGTATAGGCGGCGGTGTATTTCTAAGTCCGCTACTGCTGATTTTTGGTTGGTGTACGGTTCGCCAGAGCACTGCAGTTGCCGCAGGGTTTATCCTGTTAAATTCTATCGGTGGTCTGGCTGGTTATATAGTTAGCGGTCAGCCCTGGCCACTTGGGACTGGCTGGTTAATGATTGCTGCCTTTGCCGGATGCCTGCTGGGCGCTGAGATTGCCTCCCATCGTGCGACACCGGTTACTTTGCGCAAACTGCTTGCTGCAGTGTTAATGATTGCCGCCGCTAAAATGATCTATAGCGCCTTTTAGATTGCACAGAATGACAGCGCTGAAAAAACTCTCTGTTGATTAGCCTTTAAGCCATTTCTATACCAGACTTACTAGGAGTAAATTTTTATCGGCTAGCGAAAGTTGGGTTTTTTATTAATGTTCTCCAGCCGGTTTTTGATCAATCAAAGGAGGTAAGGATGTCAAATGAAGGTTACCACGAGCCGATTAACGAACTGAGTGATGCAACCCGTGATATGCACCGCGCCATAACATCTCTAATGGAAGAGCTGGAGGCGGTTGACTGGTATAACCAGCGAGTCGATGCCTGTGTGGATGATGAATTAAAGGCGATTCTTGAGCATAATCGCGATGAGGAAAAGGAACATGCGGCGATGGTCTTGGAGTGGATACGACGCAAGGATCCGCGGATGGATAAGGAGCTAAAGGATTATTTATTTACTGATAAGCCTATCGCGCATTTGTAGTTTTGCCCGATGCCAGATAATAAAAATTATAGAGGTATAAAAAATGACCTTCCTTGAAAACAAAATTCCACCACCTGTTGTCGGCTTACTCTTTTGCGTCATTATTTGGGCAATCTCTACACTAACCTATGTATTGCCTGTATCAATCATTAGCCAACAGCAGGGATTAGTGATTGCAGTTATCTTACTGATACTGGGCTTTGGTTTTGCTATCTCTGGTGGTATTTCCTTTCGTATGGCCAAAACTACGGTTAACCCATTAAAGCCTGAAACGGCTTCTGCATTAGTGACCTCTGGTGTATTTAAATACTCGCGAAACCCAATGTATGTTGGACTGGCGATTATATTGCTGGCTTGGACTATCTATCTTGCAGCACCCTTTGGTCTGATAGGGGTACTGGGGTTTATAGCTTATATCCAACGCTTTCAGATTATTCCTGAAGAGCGCGCGATGTATAAGCTATTTGGTGCTGAGTTTGAGGCCTACCAGTCAATAGTTCGCCGCTGGCTATAGGCCAGTGATTTCCATTCTTGGTATCAGTCTACAAGCGCAGCAATAGCGGCAGCCCAAAAGCAGCAATAAAACCGATCAGCCACATGACCCCTGAAGCCATAATAAATCGACGATTCCAAACATCCGCTCTGTTACAGGCAGCAGCCAACGCTGGGTCTGAAGGGCAGGTACGCCCCGGGCGATGAACGGCCCAGTAGGCAAGTCCGATTAGCGCGGCGGAGCTTGCGAAGATCCAGCCTTTGTACTGACTGAGAGTGATTAACCAGGGTGCCGACGATGCCAGTGTCGCAACACTGGCACCGAGTCCCAGGGTCACTAGGGTGATCGGAATGGCGCAGCAGATCAGGGTTCCTGAGGTGGTGAAAAGCAGAAGCCAGCTCCAGGTACGCGGTTTTTTCATTCTTTCCTCTGTCTTATTTTCCATCATGCTGCTCCTAATAGACCAGGCCAACGCCAAAACCAAAGTAATCGCCATCCCATTGGCTGTCATCGTCATAGGCGGAAAATTTATACTCGGCACGCAGTATCAGGTTGCGCTTGAAATACACCAGCACCGGTCCGCTAAGCAGGTGTTGCCCAGAATCGGAATCTTTGGCAGTAATATCCCACAGAGTAAACCAGGACGAACCTTTGCCATCCGCATGAACCAGTCCAAAATTGATATCCACGCCGGTAGTATCGCCAAGTGTATAGAGGTCGTAGAGTTGGTAGACCTTGCGGCTCTCTGAACTGTAACTGAGGCTTAAGCCCGCATCCCATTTACTGCCGCCGCCGGTTGGCATTCGCACTGAGGGTGTAAGCCCCCAGTTGGAGGTGAATGCGCCGGCATTTTTATAGCGCTTTATCGGCATGGCTAAAATAGCATCGCCGGTTTTGCCATTGCTATGCGGCACTTTTAAGGTCATGCGCAAGGATGGTTTAAAGGTGTAAACGCCCTCAAGCCATGTGGTGGTTTCAGAGTTGGCATGCTCTATCCGAGTTTGTACCCCATAGCCATTATTCCAGCGTGGCGCCATATCCATAACCGGCTGGTGGGCATATAGGTTGCTGGCCAGAGTGAAAAGTAAAACAGCGAGGATCGGTTTCATTCGATAACCTCCATTGGTTCTTCTTCCTTAGAGGTTTCTCGAATATCTATTGGATCGTAACCGCCGGATTCGATGGCCTTGAACAGGGCGGATTTGTCGAATAACGCATCTTCGCGCAGAGCAATAAATACGCGCTGATTTTCAATATCGACTTTAACGCCCTGGTCATACTGTGAGGGGTCGATAAAGGGCAGCTTGCGAATCTTTTTACCTACGCCATAGGCACAAAATTCACAGACAATACCGTTCACATTGACCACATAATTCTGTGCTAGCAGAGGAGTGGAAAGCAGCGCATAGAGCAGCGCAATCGCTATAGTTTTATTAAACATGGTTTCACCATTCAGTTTTCAAGTGGATGTAACGCCGCAGAGGGCGTGAAAAACTATGAACGGTGATAGATGGGGGGTCTGAAAGGTATTTCCAAAGTACGATCTATTAATGAGACCAGAGGTATATCAATCATATCTGCATGTGCCGCAGTTATGGACACTGCTGTATCGGTGGTGAGAACCAGAACTGAGCAAGCAGAACAGCAATCCTTTTCTATGCTCTGCGTTTCCAAATCCTCCATTACCAAATCTGGATCATTGATAGCGGTTTGACTGTTATCTTGGGTGTGGCAAGGCATATTTATTTGGGCGCTGGAGTTTTGCTCAGGAGCTGTTATTTCCATAAAGCAGGCGCTATGCACCAGTACGGCATTCAAGGTGAATACGGTGACCAGTAGGTTGAGTAAGATAAACCTGCGTGTTGAAAAGGATTTCATATTTCAATAAGACACTACAAGTGGATAAAGTTCAAGCCCGTCTTCGAGGGCGTTGTCTTGAAAAGTGCAGCGTCGAAGCGCATTTAGTCGTTGTGCAAGCGCATCAATCCTTCCTGGATAGTACTGGCCACCAGTCGCCCATCACGGCTGTAGAACGATCCACGACTAAGCCCGCGAGCATGGCTGGAGCGCGGGCTATCCATTGCATAAAGCAACCATTCATCGGCTCTAAATTCATCGTGAAACCAGATACAGTGATCCAGGGACGCTGGCTGTAGTTTGGGGCTCATAAGGTTAACGGCGTGGGGCAGCAGTGCTGTGCCCATTAGGTTAAAGTCCGAAGCATAAGCGAGAATAGCGTGGTGTAATGGTCTGTCCGCACGACCGTTAATGTCCTCAATTACGCCATTGGCCTTTATCCACACCAGCTGCTCTGGTTCTCTGGCTGTGGGGTTTACAAGATCAATAGGATTTACCGAGCGAATCTCAATCGGACCTTTTAGCGTACGATTGGTGATTGAGCCCGCTTGAGATTCTTTGTCCATTGCTTCTTTGAGTCTGGCCCAGTGAACGCTGTCATCGTCGAGCTCTTCCGGTCCCACACAAACAGGCATATCCGCCTGATGAGAAAGCCCCGACTCCATAACCTGAAACGATAGTTCGGTATTAAAGATCGCTTTGCCGCGCTGTGAAGCAACCACTCGACGAGTGGTAAATGACTTGCCATCGCGGATACCGTCGACTTCAAAAAGTATTGGCACCGAGGGATCGCCAGGGCGCAAAAAATAGGCGTGCTGAGAGTGGATCATGCGCTCTTCCGCGACTGTATCCTGAGCGGCGCGCATAGCCTGAGCAAATACCTGGCCGCCAAAAACCCTTTTGTTGCGCGTTGCTGGGGTCTGTCCACGGTAGATATTGGTATCGATTCTTTCCAGATCGAGAGTGTCGAGTAATTGCGCCAATGCTTTAGTCATATACATATCCCTGTTATTTAATAGCTCGTAAGCAAGACAGAGGATAGTAAAACTCCGGAGTCATAAAAGCACGTAAAAAAAGGCCCAGATACAAGCTCTGCCAGTCAGCCAAATGCTTGAAATCTGTTAAAACGTACTATACTTAAATTTTTTGAAAACAAGCATCGCTCTTCACAAAAGGCGATATAGCAGGAGAACACTGTGACTGATTTAAATGCTTTCAGACAAGAAACTCGGGACTGGTTAGAAGAGAACTGTCCCCCCAGTATGCGCAACCCGATGGCCGATTGGGGTGATTCCTGTTGGGGCGGCCGCAACTGGGTGTTTAAAAGCGAAGAGCAAAAGCAGTGGTTGGAGCGCATGGCTGCCAAGGGTTGGACAGCTCCAGATTGGCCTGCTGAATACGGCGGTGGCGGTTTAAATAAAGCTGAGACCAAGATCCTCAAAGAAGAGATGGCGCGAATTAATGCCCGCTCACCACTGGATAGTTTTGGTATCTGGATGATTGGTCCCGCGCTGTTAAAGTTTGGTTCTGAAGAATTAAAACAACAGCACTTACCACCCATTATTCGCGGTGAAATCCGTTGGTGTCAGGGTTATTCCGAACCAGGGGCCGGTTCTGATCTAGCAGGTCTGCAGGCTAAAGGCGAAGACCGCGGTGATCACTTTATTGCCAATGGTCAAAAGGTATGGACCTCTTATGCCGATAAATGCGACTGGATGTTCTGTCTGCTGCGCACCGACTTCGACGCGAAAAAACAGATGGGTATCAGTCTGGTGCTGTTTGATATGGCAACCCCGGGCGTAACGCCCAAGCCAATTAAGCTTATCTCGGGTAACTCACCGTTCTGTGAAACCTTCCTCGATGATGTGCGGGTTGAGAAAAACCAAGTCGTCGGTGAAATCAATCAGGGTTGGACAATTGCCAAATACCTGCTGACTCATGAGCGGGAAATGATCGGTGGCTTTGGTCTGACCGATGCCGGTTCTGAAACTCTCGGTCAGATTGCCGCCAAGACAGTGGGTGTTGAAGAGGGTCGTATAAACAATCCACTGTTACGAGCAGACGTCCTTAAATGGGAAATTGATGGCGCGGCCTTTGCCCTGACCGCAGAGCGGGTTACCGATGAAGTTAAATCTGGTCATGGTGTCGGCGCAACCTCCGCCATGCTCAAGTACTACGGTACAGAGTTAAATAAACGCCGCTATGAACTGATGATGAAGATCGAAGGCAGTGATGCAATGGTCT
>Ga0209196_1000112_pt1 | contig 62801 bp, 58 predicted proteins | sample COGITO_mtgs_1105_5_FD_184801 | JGI IMG/M metagenome (GOLD analysis project Ga0209196, IMG submission 184801) | Pelagic marine microbial communities from North Sea - COGITO_mtgs_110509 (SPAdes) (version 2) | ecosystem: Environmental > Aquatic > Marine > Epipelagic ... | reverse complement strand
GATATTGCCTACTTTGATCAGTATCGCTCGGCTCTCGATGAGTCAAAAACCGTCCAGGACAATGTTTCCGGTGGCCGCGATATGCTCGAAATTGGCGGCAAATCGCGGCACGTTATCAGCTATTTACAGGATTTTCTCTTTAGTCCTGATCGCTGCCGGCAGCCGGTTAGTGCGCTTTCCGGGGGTGAACGCAATCGTCTTTTACTGGCCAAGCTATTTACCCGACCGTCAAATATTCTGGTGCTCGATGAACCGACCAATGATCTGGATATAGATACCCTCGACCTACTCGAAGAACTACTGATCGACTACAAGGGAACAATCTTGCTAGTGAGTCATGACCGTGCCTTCTTGAACAATGTGGTTACCAGTACGCTAGTCTTTGAGGGCGATGCGGTGATCAATCAATATATCGGCGGCTATGATGACTGGCTGCGTCAGCGCAAGGTCGAAACTGCCAGCAGTGAAAAAGCAGCGACCAAGACTCAGGAAAAACCTGCTGCTAGCGCTAAAAAACGCTCTTACAAAGTCCAGCGTGAACTGGATATGTTGCCGGCGGAAATTGAACGCCTGGAAACTGAGATCGGCGCGATTTCCGAGCAGATGAATCAGCCAGATTTTTATCAGTCAGAGCGTTCGGCAACGGCCGCTATTGAAAAAAATCTCAGCGATCTGCAGCAACAGCTCAATCACTGTTATGAACGCTGGGAACAGCTTGAGGCGGAATAACACCGCCTCAGCTGCATTTTGCGGAAGCTTTTAAGGAGATTTATAGAAAGTTTATCGCTAAATCCGCTCCCATAAGCGTTAATTGACCTGTGAGCGTAGCGTATTGCGTCACTTGTCTTTAAAATCCACTTATCGATTCTAACTTCAGACTGCACCCATGACCGAACAAAAAAAACCACTGGTACTGCTTATCCTCGACGGCTTTGGATATAGCGATGATGAAAAACACAACGCGATTAAAAATGCCGACGCTCCGGTCTGGCAATCGCTGTGGAATAACAACCCAAAAACATTGATTCACACCTCCGGTATGGCGGTGGGCCTGCCCGAGGGCCAGATGGGCAACTCCGAAGTGGGTCATATGACGCTGGGTGCTGGCCGCGTGGTCTACCAAAACTTTACCCGCATTAACAAAGCGATCGCCGACGGTGACTTTTTCAACAATCCGGCTTATTGCGACGCGATTGATAAGGCGCAGTCTGCCGGTAAGGCCGTGCATATTATGGGTCTGCTCTCTCCCGGCGGTGTTCACAGCCACGAAGATCATATTAATGCGATGATCGAAATGGCCGCCCAACGGGGTGCCGAGAAAATCTATCTGCACGCCTTTCTCGATGGTCGCGACTGCCCACCGCGCAGCGCGCAGCCTTCGCTGGAAAAGACTCAGGCGGTATTTGAAAAAATCGGTGTTGGCAAAATTGCATCAGTTTGCGGACGTTTTTATGCACTGGATCGCGACAACCGCTGGGATCGTGTTGCCGAAGCCTACAATTTGATCACCGCAGGCAGTGCACCCTATACGGCAACCGATTCAGTCAGCGCACTTAATAATGCTTACCAGCGCGATGAAAACGATGAGTTTGTGCATGCCACGACCATCTGTGGCGAAGGTGAATCACCGGTACAGATGGAAGATGGCGATGCGGTTATCTTTATGAACTTCCGTCCCGATCGTGCCCGCGAGTTGGCTCACGCCTTAACCGACCAAGTCTTTGATGGTTTTGAACGCGCCGTTGTCCCTGCGCTTTCAACCTTTGTAATGACCACCGAATATCAGTCCAACCTGGATGTTCCCTGCGCCTATCCACCGATCGCGCTGGTTAACTCCATGGGCGACTACCTGTCCATGCAGGGTAAAAAGCAACTGCGTATTGCCGAGACTGAAAAGTATGCCCATGTGACATTCTTCTTTAGTGGCGGTAAAGAATCCCTCTATGAGGGTGAAGAGCGTATTTTGATCCCCTCGCCGGATGTTGCCACCTACGATACGATTCCTGAAATGAGCGCCCGGCAGGTCACTGAAAAACTGGTCGAGGCTATAGGCTCAGAGAAGTTTGATACGATTATCTGCAACTATGCTAACTGCGATCAGGTCGGCCACACCGGCAGTTACGAGGCCTCTATTAAAGCAGTTGAGACTATCGACTGGTGTCTTGAGCGGGTTATTGCAGCGACTCAGCAAGCCGGCGGTGAAATTTTGATCACTGCGGATCATGGCAATGTTGAAGAGATGTTCGACGAAACCAATAATCAGCCACACACTCAGCACACCACACTGCCAGTGCCGTTGGTTTATGTGGGCGACCGTCCAGTATCTCTAGACAGTGATGGCTCTCTGGCGGATATAGCGCCAACTATGCTGGCATTAATGGGTCTGGATCAGCCGCAGGAAATGACTGGCCGATCACTGGTTATTAATAAAAGCTAAACTATTAATAAAAGCTAAACTATGAATAAAAAAAGCATGAGTGGCAAATAATGAAAAAATTATCAGCAATAAAACAGGTAGCCCTGCGCTCGGTTTTATTGTTGATATTTTCCACGCCGGCATTCGCCGCGGATAAAGAAAAAGAAAAGCAAAAACTCGACAACCTGAAACGCTCTATCATCAGCCTTGAAAAACGGCTGGATAAACGCAATCAGGAAAAAAATATTCTGGTCAACCAGTTAAAAAAAGTTGAGCTCGAAGCAGCCAAAACCAGCAAGAGTATTCGTCAGTTAAACAGCCAAATCAAACGCCGCAACAGCAAGTTATCCGACCTCGAAAAACAACAGTACGATTTGCAAAAAAATATCAAAAATCAAAATGCCGCAATCAGCGAGCATCTGGCCGCTGCCTATAAACTCGGCGATCAGGAACCGATTAAATTATTACTCAATCAGGAAGACCCCCAGCAGCTGTCACGACTGTTTAAGTACTACGGTTATTTTCTCGATGCGCGTAATAAAAAAATCGAAACCTATATTTCAGATGTTGAAAAACTCTCGACACTGGTAACAGAAGTCACTCAACAAAAACGCCTACTGGACAGTTCTAAAAAACAGTTAGTGAGCGATCAAAAACAATACTTAGTGGTTGGCAAGCGTCGTTCAGAAGCCCTGAATAAATTAAATATCTCACTGAAAAGCGATCAAGCAAAGCTCAATAATCTCATCGCAGAGCGCGCCGAACTGGAAGAGCTATTGAATACAGTCGAGGTTGCGGTCAGTGAAATGAATATTGCGCCACCAGCTAGCCAACAGAGCTTTGCCTCACAAAAAGGTCTTTTGCAGTGGCCGATAAAAGGTCGAATTGCCCACAGCTATGGCAGTAAACGCAGCGGCACTCTGCGCTGGGAAGGCTGGATGATTGGTGCAAAATCCGGTCAATCAGTTAATGCTGTTCATGATGGTCAGGTGATTTTTTCCAACTACCTGCGCGGTTTTGGACTATTAATTATTCTTAACCATGGTGATGGTTATATGACCCTTTACGCGCATAACAAAGAGTTACTGAAAGATACGGGGGACTGGGTACTGAGCAGTGAAAGCATTGCTCGCGCTGGAGACACCGGCGGTCTGGATAAGCCTGCCCTGTATTTTGAAATCCGCAAAAAAGGCCAGCCGGCAGATCCTAAAGCCTGGCTGGGCAAACGTTAATCACTCGCAGTGATAATCCAACGGCAGGCAAATTTATTTAAATGCGCCACGGGAAAAATTCTATGTTTAAACACTTTTTAGCGCTCTCCATCACTCTTTTTGCCAGCTTCGCGGTCTCAGCACAGCAGCCTGAAACTGACAGTCTAGAGGCGAATAAAGCACAGTCCGAAGAGCGACTACCATTGCGAGAACTGCGGGTTTTTACTCAGGTTTTCGAACAGATTCGTCGCGGCTATGTTGAAGAGGTCAAGGACACAGAGTTACTGGAAAATGCGATCTCTGGCCTGCTGCTAGAACTCGACCCTCACTCGGCCTACCTAAATAAATCTGACTACGATGATCTTCAGGAGTCGGCAACTGGAGAGTACAGCGGCCTGGGTCTCGAAGTAGGCTCTGAGCGCGGGATGATAAAAATTATTTCGCCTATAGATGATACCCCCGCCGCAAAAGCTGGCATTAAAGCCGGTGATTTAATTGTTGAAGTGGATGGCGTTCCGGTTCGCGGTATGGCGCTGCAAAAAGCCATTGATAAACTGCGCGGCGAAAAAGGCACCAGTATTGAGCTTATGGTATTGCGCGACGATCAAGAGACGCCGATTGAATTTACCATTGTCAGGGACACTATTCAGTTTAGTTCAGTACGCAGCCGCATAATCGAGCCGGGCTATGGCTATGTGCGAATCTCCCAATTCCAAACCAGCTCTGGTGATGACTTTAAAAAAGAATTACTCGATCTCAAGCAGCAAGAAACACCGCTAAAAGGGGTGATTATTGATCTGCGCAATAATCCCGGCGGGCTAGTGCCAGCATCTGTTGAAATCTCCGACGCAGTATTAGACGGCGGCACCATTGTCTATACCGAGGGTCGGCTGCCGAGCTCCAATAGTCGCTATGAAGCAACTAGCGGCGATATTCTCGAAGGCATCCCTATAGTCGTACTCATTAACGGCGGCAGTGCCTCGGCTTCAGAGATTGTTGCCGGCGCACTTCAGGACCATCAGCGAGCGGCTATTATTGGCACTCAGAGCTTCGGTAAAGGCTCGGTGCAAACGGTTATCCCCCTCGGCGATGGACGCGCTGTAAAGCTCACCACGGCACGTTACTTTACGCCCAATGGTCGCTCTATTCAGGCGGAGGGAATTGTCCCGGATATTATTGTTGAGCCCGCGGAGATTCGTCGCTATCAGTTGCGTGACAGAGTTCGTGAGGAAGATTTGGAAGGGCATCTGGAACAGGCCAGCGAGAGAGGTGAAAGCCCGGTGGAGCCTGAAGAGGATGTTACCGATGACAATCAACTTTACGAGGCACTGAATGTGCTCAAGGGATTTCAGTTATTGGGCAGAACTCTTTAGATTTGTGACTTAAAGTTGTCGCTGACCAAAATCAGCGACAACCTAGAGGCTTACTTTCTACGCTATTACTTCTTAACCGCGCGGTAAACAAATAACAGAACAAGCGCACCGACGACTGCGGTAAGCAAACTGGCAAAACTAAACTCGCCAGTGGTTCCAATACCGATAAATGAACCGAGCCAACCGCCGACAAAAGCACCGGCTATACCCAGTAAAGCGGTGACCATAAACCCGCCACCATCTTTTCCCGGCATAATATATTTCGCCAAAATACCGGCTATTAGTCCTAATATAATCCATGAAATAAAACCCATACGTTTCTCCTTTTAGTAAAATAAAATAGAAAGCTTATGCGTAAGTAGCGCTTTCAACCTGATGCATATGTACATCTTGCTGAGGGAATGGGATAGAGATTCCATTGCTATCAAAGGCCTTTTTCACTGCCTCTGTCAGATCAAAATAAACAACCCAGTAATCGGCGGTTTTCACCCAGGGACGGCAGACAAAATTAACACTGCTATCGGCTAACTCAACCACCGCAACCGTGGCTTCAGGAATTTCCAATACACGCTTATCGGCTTTTAAAATACCCTCGATTACTTTTTTGGCACTGTCTATATCGTCGCTGTAACCAATACCGAAAACCAGATCTACACGCCGAGTATCATTGGCTGAGTAGTTAACTATATTGCCGCTGATAACACCGCCATTGGGAACGATAACTTTCTTATTGTCCGGTGTGTTTAACTCGGTAGTGAAAATCTGGATGCTTTGAATAACCCCAGAGGTACCAGCGATCTCGACAAAATCACCAACTTTGAAAGGACGGAAAATCAGCAACAACACCCCCGCCGCAAAATTCGATAGCGAACCCTGCAATGCCAAACCCACTGCTAGACCAGCGGCACCGACTATGGCGACAAAAGAGGCGGTTTGAATACCCAGCTGACCGAGCGCGGCGATACAGACAAAGACCAGCAGCGTGTAATAGATAATGCTGCCAGAAAAATTGCGGATCGCCGGATCCACTTCATTTTTCTGCATTAACTTTTCTATCCCATTGGAGATCTTTTTGACGATCCATTTACCGATGATAAAGATCACCAATGCCATTAATATTTTTACTCCGTAAAGAACAACTAATTCCTGTATAAACTCAAGATTCTCTTCCATTTTTATTTTCCCTTTTTTTGTAGAGGCTGCTCTCCTTGTTTGGAGTGCATTCAATTGACCTCATTTAAGGGTAGTACAGAGAATGGAGTTTTTCGAAAAGTGTATGGATGCCAGCCTACGCTGGCATGACGTTCCGGAGTTGGGGCTTTCTGTGTCATCCCAACAGAACGCAGTGACAAGGGACCTATCAGATTTCTCCCGCCGGTCGAAATGACAAACTGCTGTCATCCCGACAGAGCGCAGCGACGAGGGATCTTTTGGTTTGGGCAGTTATTCAGCAGGTCCCAGCCTTCGCTGGGATGACGGGAAGATATACTCCGATAATTCCAAGCAAAGCCGCCAGTTAAAGCAGAGAGCTAGCTGCCCTCCACCTCCAACTTATCCACCTTCTGGAACCCCCGCGGTAACTTATGACCACGACGACCCCGCTCACCACTATAGTGCTCAAGATCTTTCGCCTTCATCACCAAGTAACGCTTACCCGAGTGAACCACCAGCGCATCACCCTGAGAAATAACACCGTAATCAATCACATACTCCTCACGAGCCTGTAACCGCGAGCTGGGAATATTAATAATCTTATTGCCCTTGCCACGCGCCAATTCTGGCAACTCAGCAATCGGGAAAACCAACAAACGTCCCTCATTACTCACCGCAGCAATCAGAGCATCGCTGTCATTGACCATCTTCGGACTTAGTATCCTGCCGCCCTTGGGAATCGACACCACCGCCTTACCGGCCTTGTTCTTGGTGTACAGATCGCCAATCTTACCGACAAAGCCATAACCCGCATCAGTACCCAATAGCACCTTCTGGTCATCTGCACCCATCAACACATCAGTAAATAGCGCCCCAGAGGTTATATTCAGGCGCCCGGTTGCCGGTTCTCCCTGACCCCGTGCGGATGGCAGCGTATGCCCGGGCAAGGCGTAAAAGCGCCCGCCGCTATCCTGCAGAAATAGATTCTGGTTGCTGCGCCCACGGGCGGCGGCAAGGAATTTATCCCCGGATTTATAGTTGAGGGTGGTCGGGTCAATCTCGTGGCCTTTGGCGGCACGCAACCAACCTTTATCCGACAACACCACCGTAATTGGCTCAGCGGTGAGTAGGTCTTTCTCATTAAAGGCCTGAGCTTCGCCGCGCTCTTTTAACGGTGAACGACGCTCGTCACCATATTCTTCAGCGGTAGCCTTAAGTTCTTTTTTAACCAGTGTTTTCAGTCGTGTATCGGAACCCAACAGCAGCTCAAGCTCAGCTTTTTCTTTCGCCAGCTCGTCCTGCTCGCTGCGAATTTTAAATTCTTCCAGTCGCGCTAACTGACGCAGCTTTGTGTCCAGTATATATTCCGCCTGAATATCCGAGAGACCAAAGCGAGCAATTAATGCCGGCTTGGGCTCGTCTTCGGTGCGGATAATATGAATCACTTCATCGATATTCAAAAACGCGATTAACAAACCATCCAACAGGTGCAGGCGCTTATCGACTTTCTGCAATCTGTAATCGAGACGACGGCGAGTGACATCGATACGGAAGCTCAACCACTCTTTTAGAATCTGGCGCAGATTCATCACCGAGGGGCGACCATCGATACCAATAATATTCATATTGATTCGGTAGCTGCGCTCGAGGTCGGTGGACGCAAACAGGTGATCCATTAACGCTTCTACATCTACACGATTAGAGCGCGGCGTAATCACCAAACGGGTTGGATTTTCATGATCAGACTCATCGCGCAAGTCTTCAACCATAGGTAATTTTTTATTGCGCATCTGCGCGGCAATCTGTTCCAGAATCTTGGAACCCGACGCCTGGAATGGCAGCGCGGTAACAATAATATCGCCGTCTTCTTTATTCCAGATCGCGCGCATCTTTACCGAGCCGCGACCGGTCTCATAGGTGTTTAAAATATCCGCCTGGCTGGTAATAATTTCCGCTTCGGTGGCGAAATCCGGCGCTTTAATAAACTCCATCAGCTCCGGGATTGTTGCCTTGGGACTCTCTAACAGATGTAGACAGGCGCTGACTACCTCATTGAGATTGTGCGGTGGAATATCGGTGGCCATACCCACGGCAATACCCGTAGTGCCGTTAAGCAGCACATTGGGTACACGAGCCGGGAGAATTTCTGGCTCTTCCATGGTGGCATCAAAGTTGGGACGCCAGTTGGCGGTGCCCTGACCCAGTTCCGAGAGCAGTACATCGGCGTATTTGGAGAGCTTGGATTCGGTGTAACGCATGGCGGCGAAGGATTTTGGATCGTCCGCTGAACCCCAGTTACCCTGACCATCGACAAGCGGATAGCGGTAGGAGAATGGCTGCGCCATCAACACCATGGCTTCGTAGGCGGCACTGTCACCGTGAGGGTGAAATTTGCCAATTACATCGCCGACAGTTCGCGCGGATTTTTTATATTTGGCGCTGGCTTTTAGGCCGAGCTCGCTCATGGCATAGACTATGCGGCGCTGCACTGGCTTGAGGCCATCGCCAATATGCGGCAGTGCGCGGTCGAGGATGACATACATGGAGTAATCCAGATAGGCCTGCTCTGCATAGTCGCTGAGAGGTCTGCTCTCAACGCCCTGGTCATTAAAGGTTACGATATCGTTCATCGTTTTTCCTGTAGTAAATACGGTTTAAAGATTGGCGGAATCGGCTAAATTGCCTTTGGTTTCTAACCAGGCGCGTCGATCTGAGGCGCGCTTTTTGGCCAGTAACATATCCATAATACTGTTGGTGTCATCACCGGGTTCAAGGGTTAGCTGCACCAGACGTCGAGTATCCGGATCCATAGTGGTTTCGCGCAATTGCAGTGGGTTCATTTCACCCAGCCCTTTAAAGCGCTGCACATTGACCTTGCCGCGTTTACCCTCGGCCTGAATGCGATCGAGAATACCCTGTCGCTCGGCATCGTCCAGTGCGTAGTAAACATCTTTGCCGACATCGATTCTAAACAGTGGTGGCATGGCGACATAGATATGACCCAGTGCAACCAGTGGTCGGAAGTGACGTACAAACAGTGCGCACAGCAGTGTCGCAATATGCAGTCCATCGGAATCCGCATCGGCGAGAATACAGACCTTGTGGTAGCGCAGTGAGTCGACGTCTTCCAGTGCCGGATCTACCCCCAGTGCGACGGAGATATCATGAACTTCCTGAGAACCGAGAATCTCCTGAGAATCCACTTCCCAGGTATTTAGAATCTTACCTCTGAGCGGCATAATCGCCTGATTTTCACGGTTGCGCGCCTGCTTGGCAGAACCACCCGCTGAGTCACCCTCTACGAGAAAAATCTCACAGCGCTCGGGTTCGCCACTGGAACAGTCAGCCAACTTGCCCGGCAGTGCGGGGCCCTGAGTAATCTTTTTGCGCACCACTTTTTTGCTCGCACGCATACGGCGCTGGGCGGCAAAGATACAGAGTTCGGCGAGCTTTTCGGCCTCTTCGGTGTGCTGGTTTAACCACAGGCTGAAAGAATCTTTAACGACGCCGGAGACAAAGGCGGCCACTTCTCGCGATGAGAGTCGGTCTTTGGTCTGGCCGGAAAACTGCGGGTCGGCGAGCTTGCACGAGAGTACAAAGCTACAGCGATCCCAGATATCGTCGGGGGTTAATTTAATCCCTCGCGGCAGCAGATTTCGAAATTCACAGAACTCGCGCATGGCGTCGAGCAGTCCGCTGCGAAGTCCATTGGCATGGGTGCCGCCCTGAGGGGTTGGAATAAGGTTTACATAGCTCTCCTGAACCAGCTCGCCGCCTTCGGGCATCCACTGAACAGCCCAATCCACCGCTTCATTGGAGGCGGCAAAGGTGCCGATAAAGGGTTCTGAAGGCAATACTTCCCAACCGTGCAGTGCGCCGGCCAGATAATCTTTTAAACCGTCTTCGTAATACCACTCTTCATTTTCATTGGTATTTTCATTGAAGAAGCCAACGGTTAGGCCACCGCAGAGCACCGCTTTGGCGCGCAGTACATGGCGCAGCCTGGTGACTGAGAATTTTACCGAATCAAAATAACTGGGGTCTGGCCAGAAGCGCAAAATAGTGCCTGTATTGCGCTGCCCGCAGCTGTCAATTACCTGCAGATCAGACGTCTTTTCGCCACTGGCAAAAAGAATCTGATGAACACTGCCGCCGCGCTTAACAATCACATCCAGTTTGGTTGACAGGGCGTTCACCACGGATACACCCACGCCGTGCAAGCCGCCAGAGAACTGATAGTTGTCGTTGGAGAATTTACCCCCGGCATGCAGAGTTGAAAGAATTACTTCAACACCGGGAAGACCCTGTTCAGGGTGAATATCCACCGGCATACCACGACCATCATCACAGACTGACAGCGAGCCATCTTTATGCAGGGTAACTTCAACACGCTTGGCGTGACCTGCAAGTGCCTCATCGACACTGTTATCGATAACTTCCTGGGCCAGGTGATTGGGACGACTGGTGTCGGTATACATGCCCGGTCGTTTGCGGACAGGGTCGAGTCCGGTGAGGACTTCAATATCTTCTGCGTTGTAGTTGCTCATTCGCTCACAAATTAGTTTATTTAGGCCGAGACCAAAAATTGGTGAATATTTTTCAGGTGTTGATGATAGTCGATAAAGCTATGATCGCCACCGGATTCGAGAATTATTTTGCATCCACTGTAACGTTGCTGCGCATCGCGACAATCAAGCACTTCATCGCCGCTTTGCAAGAGCACGAGGTAATTCTTTTTATTTTTTATCTCTGGGGGATCAAGAAGACGATACTCGTCAATATGCTGCGGCTTAAATAGCCACGTCTCCCCACTGTGATAATTGGCGTTCTCTCCAAGCCATTTCTGCAAACCTCTATCCGGGCTTACCGCAGGATTGACCAGCACCGTTTTCAAATTGTATTGCTCGGCTAAACAGGTTGCGAAGAAACCGCCCATGGAGCTGCCAATCGCAAACACTGAATCCGCCGGGCGCTCGCTGACCAGCTTTTCCAGCAGGCTTATAGCGGCGCCTGCATAGGGTGGCAGTGACGGGCAAACAAATTCAATTTCAGGTGCATTCTGCTCAAACCAGCGCTGGGTCTGCTGCGCCTTTTTAGACTCAGGCGAGCTATTAAACCCATGGAGATAAAGCAGCGTTGGCATAGAGAAACGTCTAATTTTTATTTCCCGATATTATAGCCAAAGCATTAGCGCTATAGGGGATTATTACAAGAGATTAACGATGGAAAGAGAGAGCTTGAAAAGAACTTAACAGCCAACGCAATTTTGGTCACAGCGCTGGGCAAAATCTTTGAGGAATTCAACGCCGGTTTGCAGGCTGCCATCGGCATGCAGATCCAACCAGCGGTAACCGGGTGGGTGGTCAGAGAGTGCAAAATCAGCGCTGTATTTTTCAAACTGAACACAGCTGGATGGTGTCGAGTAAACCGGAATCTCGCCCCAGATACTGTCGTTATGCTGGTGCACATGGCCGGTAACAACCGCCTTTACCCCGCCGTGGGCTTCGAGAATTTGGTAGAGCCGCTGATGGTTATCAATCTGCTGCTTGTCGATCCATGCAGAATTGACCAGTACCGGAGAATGGTGCATGGCGACCAGCACCGGCTTGCCAGCTAACTGCTTTAGGCCCTGCTCGGCGAAAACCAGCTCCCCATCAGAGATATGCCCGCCGGGACTGTTGGGTTTGGAGCTATCCAGTAAAAGTATTCCCCAGTTACCCGCCTCGTAAATTCGCTGCCGGGGATAGTGGCTGAGATTAGCTTTCATGGTCTCGACATCGTCGTGATTGCCGGGCAGCCAGACTGCCTGTTTATCGGCGTCGACAAGGGTTTGATTTAGCAGTTGGTAAGCTTCGGGCTGACAGTCACCGGCAAGATCTCCGGTCAGCAGCAGCAGATTGTCCCCGCGCCCCTGGGCCTCTGTGGCACGCAGCACAGACTGAAAACTCTCGAAGGTGGTAACACCTCCAAGGGTTTCGCTTTTGTCCGAACCCAGGTGCAGGTCGGTAATCTGTGTAATATGAACTTTGCTCACTGGAGCCCTCTATACTTTCGTTGCTTTCGTTAGAATCATTACTTCTATTAATCTACTATAAACTTGCTCATGCCGTGCTTAAGACCGTGGGCAAGAAGGTCGCTTAAAAAACTATTCCACTGCCATTTTTCGTCCCTTGCCTGCATGCCAGAACTTTCACACAGCAGCCAGGGAATAGTTCTATCACTGCACCATTCAACCACTTCAGCCATTCTTGCATCGTTATAGATGCGTACTTTTATCTCGATCTCTGGCAGCCATCTGGGCCTTGAACCATCGGCAACAATGGTTAGTAAATAGGTGTATTTAGTCACCTCCGCTACCGTTAGACGCATGCCGCTGCTCGGCCCATCGGCAAAATCTACGCGGATACTGCTGCCGACTTGAACCTCGTCTGGCATCAACCGCAACAGGCGCACGTAATTGAGCCCGCACTCTGCATGCAACTGGGATAGATTTAACCGCTGGCGTCTGGTTTCGGATACTGACAAAGTCTCTATTCTCTCATCGTGATCTAGTTAACTATTTTGCTTTGGTAGCCCACCCGGGCTGGTGCAATCAAGACTTAGGTCTCAATTCACTGCGTTTTAATTTAAGCCATAGCAGAGATATGGTCATGGCGGCGCTGTTTAGCAGCCCCTGTGAAAATGCCTGCATAACCTCGTCGTAGGGCCAGACATGGAATTGTATATCCTCTCCCTCGCCGTCGAGGCCAAAAATTCCGCCCTTACCGGTCAGGTCGAGAAGACCGCAATACATATGCATTTTTTCGTCTGTTCCACCGACGCTAACCAGATAGTCGCAGATTGGTATTAGCTTTTCCACTTCTACGCCAGCTTCCTCCTGCAACTCGCGAATGGCTACTTGCTGGGGGTTTTCTTCACGGCTCATCATGCCGGCGACCACTTCATACTGCCAGGGGCCCTGATCTTCATCCGTGGCGCCGAGACGGAACTGCTCGACCAGGCCAATCAGATGATTGACCGGATCGTACAAAAGCACGCCCACGGCATCGCCGCGCTTAAAGAGCTCTCGAGTTAATGGTCGACTCCAACCACCGTCAAACAGGCGGTGCTCTACTACCGTTCGGGTCATTTGAAAGAACCCCTTAAAAACTGTCTCGGTCGATTTTATGCGGTAGTCTGAAGAACCAAATTGGTGCTTTTTAATCATGCGGGCTAGTCTCAATAAAATACATATACGGTTAATTTTACCATTGGGTCAACCAGTTGCGCGTTTAAAACGTCTAATCACTAGTTAAAACACTGACCAAGTGTCTGAGAATAAATCTGCTAGACTTAGCTGAGGCAAATGGAGGCTATATGCAAACTGTTTCAAAAAAATTATTTATTTCTGTCAGCGCTTTTGTCGTGTCAATGATGATGCCACAAATCAACCTGGCAGATTCTCTGTCTGATATATACGAAAGCGCTGCGCAAAACGATCCAGTGCTTCGAGCGGCTCGCGCCAATTTTAACGCTGACCGGGAAAATAAGAATATAGCCCGTGGCGCCCTGCTTCCCCAGCTGTCAGTATCTGGGGAATTCACCCAAACAGAAATTAACGATGATTCCCGCTCGGTTTTTATTATTGACGGTTCAACGCTGAATTCTGTTACCACTGGCCTGATTGACACAGAAGAGACCTCTTACGGCGTGTCTCTAAATCAGGCTATCTTCGATATGCCCTCCTGGTACAGCTTTCAAAGCGGCAAAGCGCTAAGCGAAAGCGCCCGGGCACAGTTTGCCGCCGATCAGCAGTCGCTGATTATTCGCGTTAGCTCAGCCTACTTTGATGTACTTCGCGCCTATGACAATTTGCAGACCCGCGATGCCGAGGAGCGGGCTATTCAGCGCCAGCTCGAGCAGACTCGCGAGCGTTTTGAAGTGGGCCTGTTGCCTGTAACTGATGTTCATGAAGCCCAGGCAGTATTTGATGATGCTACGGTAAATAGCCTGGAAGCGCGCGGTGCGCTAAATATTGCTTTTGAGGGGCTGGCGGTCCTAACCGGTCAAGATCACCAAGTTCTCGCCGGCCTCATGGAAAACTTTGCTGCAACCAATCCCGAGCCACTGAGTAATCAGGAGTGGGTTGATTTTGCTATCGGCAATAACTTCCAACTAAAAGTCGCGAAATTGGGTAAAGATGCCGCCTACAATAATGCCAAGGCCGCCCTATCCGCTCGCCTGCCAAAGATTTCCGGACGCGCCAGCTACTTTGACTCTGACTCCGATGGCACCAGGTATGCCTCACCTTTTGAGTCCCAGCAGGATGGCCACTCTTTTGTAGTCTCAGTGACCATGCCAATCTGGATGGGTGGTTCAGTGGATGCCCAGCGCCGTCAGGCCAAGCAGCGCTCAATCGCCTCTGACGAGGGTTATATAGCCAGCAAGCGCAATACGGTTCAGGCGGCTCGCTCTCTGCACCAGCTGGTACTGACCAATACGGCCCGTGTAAAAGCGCGCAAACAGTCAATCACTTCGGCGGTCAGTGCTCTGCAGGCAACCCAGGCGGGTTATGAGGTGGGAACAAGAAATATTGTCGATGTATTGGTCGCTCAGCGCACCGTCTATCAGGCGCGACGCAATTATTCCAATGCCCGCTATGACTATATTCTGTCGATGATGCGCCTAAAAGAGGTTGCCGGTCAGCTCTCACCAGAAGATATCTACCAACTCAATGCCTGGCTGGATCCGCAGCTGACTATCGCTAAATAGGATAAATGGGGGCTAAATAGTTTTATCTATAAGGCCCAGCAGCCTATCCAGCGCACCGCGATTAGCACCGGCTATTCGCTGTGCGGCGTCGCCCATCTCGGCTCGCTGAGCTTGATTCTGTAGCAGTTCAATCACTTGCCCCGCCACCTCATCTGCACTCTGGCAGATCTGCATGGCACCGCCGTTTAACAGCAGCTGCGATGCTTCGCTGAAATTAAATAGATAGGGGCCGCTAAGCACTGGCACTCCCCATGCAGCCGGCTCAATGATATTGTGCCCGCCGGTTGGCACCAGACTGCCGCCGACAAAGGCGATATCGCAGGCGCCAAAGAAGGTCATCAGTTCGCCCATGGTATCGCCAAGTAAAATATCTACGCCTTCTAAAGAATCCCCGCTGCTGCGTCTGGCGACAGAAAACCCTGCGTCGCCACAAAGCTCTGCAACCTGATTAAAGCGCTCGGGGTGGCGTGGCACTAAAACCAATAACGAATTATTTATCTGGTCTTTTATTTTCTTGAAGGCTTCTAAAATGATTTTATCTTCACCGCGATGGGTGCTGGCTGCCAAGAGGATTGGCCGCTCACTCTCACCACGCCATTCAGTCAGCAGTGCCTGTGCCTTATCTCTAGTGACCTGATCGAGACTCAGATCAAATTTGATATTACCGGTAACGGTCAACGCACTCTCGGCTAATCCCAAGTCGGCAAAACGCGCAGCGTCATCCTTATGCTGGGCAGCAACAGCGGTTAACCCTGCAAGCATGGGTCGAACCAGCGGCGCTATGCGCCTGTAGGCAGTGGCGGATTTTTCCGAGAGGCGACCGTTGGCCAGCAGCACTGGAATATTGCGTTTGTGGCAGGCGGCGATGGTATTTGGCCACAGCTCGGTCTCCATAATAATCAATATTTTCGGCTGTACCCGGTTTAGAAAACGCACCACGGCATCCGGCATATCATAGGGTGCATAGCAGTGATCAACAGAGTCGCCAAAGGCAGCACTGATACGCTCAGATCCGGTGGGAGTCATGCAGGTAACTATTAAGCGATAGTCCGGGTATTTTGCTTGCAGGGCTTTTACCAGTGGCACGGCGGCCAGGGTTTCGCCCACAGACACAGCGTGTAACCAGATAGCAGGCTTGTCTTGAAAGAGGGGGACAAACCCAAATCGCTCAGTCCAGCGCCGGGCATAGGCGGAGGCTTTAATTGCGCGCACAAGCAATCGCAGAACAATAACCGGAACCAGTAGATAGAAGATTACCGAATAAAATAATCTGGCAATATTTAACATAGAGAAACCCGGTATAGATGAAAAATTAAAAAGATAAAATCAAATAGCTTATTTAGCAGAACACAAATTTTGCCTGCAACATAGCAGAAAGGATCCTTGGATACTATTTTCGACCTTTATAATAATCCGAAAATTAGGTGTTTTCGCAATCACTCAAAATTGCAGAAAATCGCTGATGTAAGGATTTCAGGTGATTACTGTCTGGGTTTCTCCATGAGACTGGCACAGAGTATTCATCTGTTAAATAGGCGAGAAATCTTTCAATAAGATCAATCTCTGGCATCCAGCTTGACAGGTTATTGAGCTCCGCCAGCAGGGCCGCTTGTGAATCCACTCTGACACTCAACCCATCAATCCCATAGCAGGCCTCCCCGAGAACAATTACACGCTTGTGTAACAATATGGCCTCGAGACCGACACTAGAATTAACTGTGATAACTGCATCAGCCTTTTCTATCAGCTCTTTTGTATCCCGGTTACTAAAAATTATATTTGGATTATTTTCGTATAATTCAGTGTATTTGTGAGGATCCGAAGGATGCTCTTTTATCACGAACTTTAATGGCTGATCACAGCGCTGCTCAGCAAACTCAAGCCATTGATACAGAGCGGTCATAGATTTTATTTTTTTTGAATTCAATAAAATCTGGCTATCAAATTTCACCTGAAAAGGAACAAAAATATATTTTTCTGGCAGAGCCCTGTAGAAAATTTTATTTTTTGCATGGGATTTTTTTGACCGGTGAAATTTTCTGGCAACTAACCCGCGATCAATAATGCTGTTTTTATTTTTATACTCTCTATAAAACTGAGCTTCTCTTGGTAGGCTGTTGGCATTATTGACGCCACAGAGATCAAATGTAGTGGTGTTAGGTAAAAGCCCGTTTTCAAAATGAACCACAGGGATATTTAACTTTACCGCTAAAATTTTTATCGCCTGCTCGGGAAGTCTATGGCCATTCCACAGGGCGATGCATTTGGGCTTGCAGTCATGAATTAGCCCTGAAAACTGTCGATAATAAAACTTAAATTTATACTCGTAATAGGATGCCAATAATCCCCATAGCCATTCAGGGAAATTGTATTTTGCTTTTTTTCGCTGAAGGTGAAAGATCGCTCCCTGCTTAACTTCACAGGCTGTGAGTGCAGGGGCGCAAAGTTTAAAATAAAACTTGGGGGAAAAGTCAAAGACCGCCACTTTCAAATCGAGATTTTTGCACAGATACTTGAAGTATCTATACATGGAGCCACGCTTTGAAATAAACAGAACATCCATATTCTAAAATCCTTACCGTCCTGGTAGTCCTTAATTAAGTAGCACTAATGCCAGTGGTCAGCCACCCACTTTGCCGGCTTAAAACGTCGGTACCATTTGCCGCTTACGCCGGCGATTGCCTCGTGGGGATCGGGCTTGCCATGAAATACCAGCACGCGAGTATCCGCAGGCATTTCTGTCTCGCGGGCAACAAATAGCGAGAAGGGTTTAATGCAGTGACGCTTAAAACTGCGGCACCATTTATCCGGCCAGTAGACCAGTGCATTTTTTGCCATCAGGGCAGCGGACAGGTATTCCTGCTCGTTGCGATGGGCCTTTTTGATCTGCTCGAAGTTTTTCTCAAATTCGGCAAGTACTTCCGGGTGGGCACCGACTTCGAAGCGATAGACCGATGAGTTGCCGGTGCCATCCTTTTTAATCCAGTCCTTAATAATCATCACTTCACCCGGATAATCAAACAGGTCATCGAGGCTGCCGGTAATAATTAAATCCAGATCCAGGCACAGCACTTTACCCTTGATGTCATAGAGGGTCTCAGCAAAAACCGCCAGCTTGTTCCAGCCACGCTCCGGGCCACCCAGGTCAACGGATAGTTCTGGAAGCGGAAAGACTTCGACATGCTCGTTTAATCCACTGCCATCTTCAGTCAGGCAGATAAACCGAAAGTCGCGGTTCATATTGCGGGCGACCATGGAGTACAGGGTATTTACATAGTCCCCCGAGTACTTGGTGCCCCACTTCATGCATAAAATATTGACCATTTCTTGTGCCATGATTATCAATAATTCCCGAGCTAATGCTTATTCAGCGACTGGTGCTAACCAGTCCTGATACTTGTCGTTTTTGCCACGCACCAGATCAAAGTAGGCGGCCTGCAGTACTGTCGCAATTGGACCGCGCTTGCCATCGCCAATAATGCGGCTGTCATATTCGCGAATAGGTACGATCTCAGCAGCGGTGCCGGTAAAGAACGCTTCGTCACAGATATACACTTCATCGCGAGTAATGCGTTTTTCGCGCACTTCAATGCCGTGATCTGCAGCCAGTTTGAACACTGTATCTCGGGTAATACCATCGAGGCAGGAGGTTAAATCTGGTGTGTAGATAACCCCGTCGCGAACCATAAAGAAGTTTTCTGCGCTGCCCTCGGCAACATAGCCCTCCGGGTCGAGCATAATGGCTTCGTCACAACCGGAGTCGAGCGCTTCGCGAAGTGCCAACATCGAGTTGATATAATTGCCACTGGCCTTAGCTTTAACCATGGTGATATTCACATGGTGTCTGGTGTAAGATGAGGTGCGAACCTTAAGGCCAGCCTCAAGAGTTTCTGGCGACATATATGAGGGCCAATCCCAACCGGCAATACCGACGTGAACTTTGAGACCCTCGGCGCGCAGGCCCATACCTTCGGAACCTAAAAACACTAGCGGGCGTATATAGGCCGCATCCAGTTTATTTTCGCGGATTACCTGACGGTGCGCCTCACAGATCTCTTCCTGGGTGAAAGGAATCTCCAGGTGCAAAATTTTGGCTGAGTTAAACAGGCGCTTGATATGGTCTTCCAAACGGAAAATACAGGTGCCAGACTTTTCTGTTTCATAGGCGCGAATGCCTTCAAAAACAGCATTGCCATAGTGTAGGGATGAGGTGAGGAAATGCGTCTGCGCATCTCGCCAATCAACCATTTTGCCATCCATCCAGATAAAACCATCGCGGTCCGAAAACGACATCGACCTATTCCTCTTATTAACTATTGATTATCAAATAATTGTTGCCACTGGGCTGTCACAATTTCCCGACACTCAAGAAATTCGCTACCAGTCACCTCTGGCGACTGATTTTGCAGCTGCAGAAGATGTCCTGTTGAACGGTATCTTTTATAGGCGTCAATTAACTGGCTGATTTGTTGCTCTGATAAAAGTCCGCTCTGAGCCAATGACTCCAGTATGCGAATGTTATCAGTCCAGCGAGTTAATTCGGGATGGTTGTGCGACCAGGCCAAGACTGCAAATTGAACCATAAATTCAATATCGACGATACCTCCGATACCCTGCTTAAGGGAGAATTTGCCATCTTTTGTCCCTCGCCCCAGGTGTTTGCGCATTTTTTCACGCATTTCCAGCACTTTAGCAGCAAGAGTCTTCCCGCAGCGATCCTGCTGAAGAATACTTTTTCGCACCTGATCAAATTGCTTAGCCAGCTTCTTGTCGCCGGCAACCACTCGCGCTCTCACCAGTGCTTGGTGCTCCCAGGTCCAGGCATCATCACACTGATATTTCTCAAAGGCGGCGAGGGAAGAGACCAGCATGCCGGAGTTTCCTGAGGGCCGCAGACGCATATCAATTTCGTAGGCGGTTCCCGAGGGGGTAGCCGTCGACAAAATATGGATAATCCGCTGGCCGAGGCGCGCGAAAAATGTGCTGTTGTCGATTACCCGCGGCCCGCTAGTACTGGCTCGAGAAGAGCCTTGCCCGGCACTGCCATTATATAAAAATACCAGATCGAGATCGGATTTATAGCCCAGCTCAATACCGCCCATCTTTCCGTAGGCGACCACAATAAAGCCCGGCACTTTTCCATCGGCGCCCTGAGGCTGGCCGTACTGGTCAGCCAAATGCTTCCAGGAGATATTTACCGTGTGCTCAATAACCACTTCGGCAAGCCAGGTCAGATAGTCGCTAACCTTCATCAGCGGCATAACATCGGTTAACTCACAGGCAGCTACGCGCAGAGTGTAGGAGCGAACATAGTAGCGAATAACATCCATCTGCTGCTCAAGATCATCGTCTGGCACACGCAACATATGCTGGCGCAGATGATCTTGCAGAAGCTCTTTATCAGGTGCGGTATATAGAGCCCGCGGATCCAATAATTCATCAAGCAGAGCAGGATAGGCGGTTAACTGGTCGGCCACCCAGCGACTGCGTTCACAGAGTAAAACCAGCTGCTGAAGCGCTTTCGGGTTTTCACCTAGCAACGCCAGATAGGCACTGCGGCGCAATACCGCCTGAATAAGACTGAGCACTCGACTCAGGGTAATGCTGTTATCGCTGGCTGTGGTGCAGGCGGCAATCAGCTTGGGCATCAGTCGATCAAAACGATTGCGTGGCTCGGTATCTAGGGCCAGCACCGCCTTGCTCTGGAGCAACGTGTAGAGCTCCCGGGCAATGTCCTGCGCCTCGATATATCCGAGATCCTCTAATTGGCTCTGCAGTTCTGCGCTATCCAAATGTAGCAACCAGTTTTCGTTTTCCGAACTGGCACTGGAATCAGCTGCACACTGGGGATCGGCAAAGATATCGGCGAAGATTTTCTTCACGTGCTGGCGATGCTGTTGCAGACAAAGATCAAAGTCCTGCCAATGATCGAATTCTAAAATGGTTGCGACCCGCTGCTGGCCCAGCTCATCCTCGGGCAGCTGCTGGGTCTGCCTGTCGGCTATGCCCTGCAGGGCGTGTTCGGTGTTGCGTAAGAAAATATAAGCTTGCCACAGGCCGTCGATATCTGCAGGGGCCAATACTTCATCGGCAGTCAGTTGCTGCAGCGCCTGATAGAGAGATTGGGTCTGCAGATCGCTGTTGCGCCCACCGCGGATCAGCTGGAATGCCTGGGCGATAAATTCCACTTCGCGAATACCGCCGGGGCCGAGTTTAATATCGCTCTGCATCCCTTTGCGCTGGACTTCCCGATCGATGGTTTTCTTTAAATCTCGCAGTGCTTCAATAGCACCAAAGTCGAGATATTTTCGATAGGTAAAAGGCCGTAAAATAGTATCCAGATAATTTCGATCCAACGGTTTGCCGGCCACGGCACGGGCCTTGACCATGGCGAAGCGCTCCCACTCGCGACCCTGGGTCTGGTAGTACTCTTCAAGGGCATCAAAACTCAGCACCAGTGCGCCACTCTGACCGTAGGGTCGCAGGCGCATATCCACTCTAAAGACAAACCCATCGACAGTTTTACTATCCAGCGCGGCAATCAGCTTTTGGCCCAGGCGGGTAAAAAATTCCTGGTTGGAGACGGTTTTCTTTCGGGTAGCCGATGCCGGTTGTCGGGTTTCGCCTTTTCTTGGGTAGGCAAATATAAGGTCTATATCAGAGGATATATTCAGTTCTCGGGCGCCCATCTTGCCCATGGCCACAACCAGCATATGCTGTTCAACTTGATTCTGTGCATCGGCACTTTCATCCACGTCACCCCCTTCACGGCAGGGGGTGCCCAGCTCTTCGCAGGTGATTCGATGCAACACTGATAGCGATACATTGATAGCCGCCTCGGCCATCGCGGTCATATCGGCGGTGGTCTCCAACAGCGGTGCCTGGCGGCTAAAGTCCCGCCAGATAATGCGCATTAATTCGCGGCGGCGAAACAGTCGCAACTGCTGACTGAGTTGCTCTTCGCTGCAGTCATCGGGCACCCGCTGCTCTATAAGCTCTTGATAGTCTTGAGGGGAATAACTACGCTGCAGATCGCCGCTTTCAACCAGCTCCTGAAATTCCATGGGATGTAACTGGCACTGCTGGGCGACATAGTCACTACAGCCCCACAACAGCTGTAAATGCTCTGCAAATAGAGGGTATTGCGGATTGTGGTCAAGCAGGCTGGAGAGCCAGGCAGGATCAGCAGAATGGGTGGAGCGGGCAGTTTGAAAGCCTTCGAGGTATCGCTGATATTTCGCTGTAATCAGCGTTGGAAAAGTCCTCGACATAAAAGGGTCTCAAATAATTAACCATTATTATTAACTGGCTGGGTGCCTTTTGGACGGCGGGCTCCCAGCTCCGGGGTAACGCGCAATACCTCTGCAATAGAGGTGATTCCAGCGGCCACTTTTTGCGCACCGGCCATACGCAGGGTTTTCATTCCCTGAGATACAGCGGTATCGCGTAGCTGCTGAATATCTGACTCGGCACTGATATGGCTGAGCAAGTCATCTGTTACCGGCATAATCTCATAGATGCCTTCACGCCCCAAGTATCCAGTGTTGCGACATTCCAGGCAACCCACGGGTTGAAATACCGTTGCTGGCTGTTTGGCATCTCCGGCAAGCTGATGCCAGTCTTCCGGATCACTTTGTACTTCGCTGCGACAGTCCGGGCAGAGTGTTCTGACTAACCGCTGAGCCATCACACCATTCAATGTGGCTTTAATCAGATGTGCCGGCATCCCCAAATCCAGCAATCGACTAATGGCCGTGGGCGCATCGTTGGTATGCAGTGTCGAGAGCACCAGATGACCGGTTAAGGCTGCCTGAACGGCCATCTCTGCAGTTGCCTGATCACGTATCTCGCCAACCATAATAATATCCGGGTCCTGGCGCATCAGGGTGCGAATACCCGCGGCAAAATCAAACTCGATGGCGGGCTGAATCTGGCTCTGATTAAAGGCATCGACCACCATTTCGATGGGGTCTTCGATGGTGCTGACATTGACGGTGTCGGTGGCCAGCTGCCTGAGAGTTGAATAGAGGGTGGTGGTTTTACCCGAGCCGGTCGGTCCGGTAACCAGGACAATGCCATGGGCGCGCTTGATCATTGACTGCCACTGTTGATAGTCCTCGGCCACCAGACCCAGCTGGGAAAAACTGCGCAACAGAACATCCGGATCAAAGATGCGCATAACCAGTTTTTCGCCAAAGGCGGTGGGCATGGTTGAGAGTCGCAGCTCCACTTCACTGGCATTGGGTGCTTTGGTTTTAATCCGACCATCCTGGGGGCGGCGCTTTTCGGCGACATCCATGCGCCCGAGAATTTTCAGGCGGCTGATCATGGCGGTCATTACATTGTCCGGCAGTTCGTAGACCAGATGCAGTACACCATCAATTCTAAACCGTACTTTGCCCTTACCGCGGCGCGGCTCTAGATGAATATCACTGGCGCGCTGCTCAAAGGCGTACTGCAACAGCCAGTCGACAATATTCACTATATGCTGATCCTGGGCATCTGCATCTTTAAGCTTGCCCACTTCCAGTAACTGTTCAAAGTTTGAAATTCCCGCATTGGTTGCGGTCGAGGAACCGGCGCCAAACACTGAATTGGCTAGGGAATAAAATTCCAAGCTGTATTTTTTAATATCGGTGGGGCTGGCGATCACTCGGCGAATACTGCGCCTTGAGGTCTGCTCGAGGCTTTCAACCCAGCTGTTGTCGTAGGGTTCCATGGTGGCGATAACCAGCTCTTCACGGCTGACGTCAATACACAAGATTCCATAGCGTTTGGCGTAGGCAAAAGACATTACCGCGGTGACTGCCGGCACATTAATTTTTAAAGGGTCAATATGCGCCAACTGCAGTGCTGCCTTATCCGCCAGCCACTGACACAACAGCTCAAGGGTCAAGAGCCTGCCATCGCTGGCATGCAGAAGCTGTTTGGCGACAATAATCTCGAGGGGGTGAAGCAGAGCTTCGTCGCGACTGCGGCGAGCACCGGCTATATCTGCGGCATCTGCTCTACTGAGTATTCCATCGCCGACCAGATCCTTTAGAACTCCGCCCAGATCTATGCAGCGTCCCTTTATCAGCGCCTCATTCATACTCAACTCCTGTTGTTTTTCGTTCCTCATTATCATTTGATTCTAGTCCGAATTGTCACCGGGGGTAGCAGAAATTACTCTATAGGCTACACTCATTGCGCATCAGCTTATTACAGAGAAAAACATGGATCTTACCGACCTGCTGGCCCGTATTATTCGCTGCAATTCGATCAGCAGTATCAACCCCTCTATAGACCAGGGTAACCGCGAGGTGATCGATCTGCTGGCGAACTGTTTGAATGAGCTGGGTTTTGCTATAGAAATTATGGATCTCGGCAACAACAAAGCCAATCTTATCGCCACCTATGGCAGTGGCCCCGGCGGTCTTGTGCTGGCTGGCCATACAGATACTGTGCCCTGTGATGAGGCTCTGTGGCAGAGCAATCCCTTTCAGCTAACTGAGCGCGACAATCGCTGGTACGGTCTCGGTAGCTGCGATATGAAGGGTTTCTTTCCCCTAGCCATCGAAGCCTTTAAGTCCTTGCCTGATAAAAATTTAAAACAGCCGCTGATTATTCTCGCCACCGCCGATGAAGAATCCTCGATGTCCGGCGCCAAGGCTCTGGTCAGCGCTGGCAAACCAATTGCGCGCAGTGCGTTAATTGGCGAACCGACCAATAATCGCCCGGTAAAGATGCACAAGGGTATTATGATTGAGAAGCTGACTATCACCGGCAAGTCTGGCCACTCCAGTAACCCTGCGCTGGGCAATAATGCGATGGAATCCATGCAGCGTATTCTCGGCCAGTTGATGGCGATGCGCGATCGCATGAAACAGCAAAAACATCCGGGGTTTTTAATCGATCACCCGACGCTTAATTTGGGCTGTATCCAGGGCGGCGATAATGCCAACCGAATCTGTGGCCACTGTTTTCTGGCCTTTGAGATTCGTCCCCTGCCGGGTATGGATCTGCAACAGCTGCAAAAAGATATCGAGCGCGAGGTTTCAAAGACCGCCTCAGCGGACAATATGGACTGGAAGCTAGAGAAACTGATTGTTCCGCCATTCTGTGGCGATGAGCATTCCGAGATTGTGGCACTCTGTGAAAAGCTTACCGGTCACCGCGGGGAATCCGTGGCTTTTGCCACCGAGGCTCCCTATCTGCAAGAGCTGGGAATGGATGTGGTGGTGCTGGGTCCCGGCGATATAGATGTGGCTCATCAGCCCAATGAATTCCTGCCGCTGGATCGGGTTCAGCCAACAATTAATTTTTTATCTCAACTTATTGGCCACTCTTGCTTATAATCGCGCCATGACAACTCATAACTACGTACAGTTCTTTCGTGAAACCTCGCCTTATATTCATGCGCACAGGGGCAAAACCTTTGTTATCGCGCTGAGTGGCGATGCGGTATGCCACGAAAACTTCCATAGCATTATTCATGATATTGCGCTGATGCAGAGCCTTGGCGCGCATATAGTGCTTGTCCATGGCGCGCGACCACAGATAGATCAGCGCCTCGAAGCAGCAGGACTACAGACGACTTTTTCCCAGCAGGTACGCGTTACCGACGCGGAGACAATGAACTGCGTTAAAGAAGCGGTTGGCTGGACAAGATTTCAAATTGAGTCGGCGCTCTCTATGGGGCTGCCCAACTCACCGATGCACGGTGCGCGAGTGCGCGTAATCGGCGGCAACTTTATTACTGCCAAGCCGCTTGGTGTTCGCGATGGCGTCGATTTTCAGCGGGCCGGAGAAATTCGCCGTATAGATACAACAGCTATTCAGGATCAACTGGAAAGCGGCGCTCTAGTGCTGATGTCTTCCATTGGCTTTTCGCCGACTGGCGAAGCGTTTAATCTGGCTTACCAAGATGTGGCCACCCAGGCGGCTATTGCTCTGAATGCTGAAAAGCTGGTTCTGGTGACTGGCGCATCGGGCATTCTCGATGCAGAAAATAATCTGCTGCGCAGTTTATCCCTGCCCGAGGTAGCCGACCTTAAAGCCAGCCTTAAAAAAACTGATGGCGATGAGTCCTCGGCTTACTGGTTGATGGCTTCGGCTTATCAAGCCTGCCGCAATGGTGTTGATCGCGTGCATCTGGTTGGCTGTGACGCCGATGGCACTCTACTGCGTGAATTATTTACTCGCGAGGGCTGTGGCACGCTGATTATGAAAGATCACTCGGAAGTGATCAGGCCGGCCAATATTGACGATGTAGGTGGTATTCTCGATCTGATTACACCGCTTGAACAGCAGGGCATTCTGGTTAAACGCTCTCGTGAATTATTGGAGACCGAGATCTCGCGATTTATGGTGGTGGTACATCCCGAGGGAACTCTGCTCGGCTGTGCAGCGCTCTACCCAATTAGCAATAGTGATGCCGGTGAGCTGGCCTGTGTTGCGACCCACCCTGAATTCCACAATCAGGGGATTGCTTCGCGGCTGCTTAAATGTCTCGAAAAAGATGCCACTGACAGCGGTTTGAAAACACTCTTTGTGCTGACAACCCAAACTGCCCACTGGTTTAGGGAGCAGGGTTTTACCGAGGCCGAGCTCAGTGAGCTGCCCGCCGAAAAACAGTCGCTGTATAACTACCAGCGCCAGTCACGAATCTTTAGCAAAAGCTTGTAGCGCAGATTTTTCTGCGCTGCGCTTTCTGCTATCCTAGCAATCCTGTAATTTTGATTAATTTTTAGCATTTACTGAGAGATAAGATGCCCAAATATCGATCCCACACCACGACCCAGGGTCGTAATATGGCGGGAGCCAGAGCTCTCTGGCGCGCCACCGGCATGAAAGATGACGACTTTAACAAGCCGATGATCGCCATCGCCAACTCCTATACGCAATTTGTTCCCGGTCATGTTCATCTAAAAGACATGGGTGATCTGGTTGCAGCAGAAATTGCCAAAGCCGGCGGTATTGCCCGCGAGTTTCATACGATTGCCGTGGATGATGGTATCGCCATGGGTCACGACGGCATGCTCTACTCGCTGCCCTCGCGAGATATTATTGCCGACTCCGTAGAATATATGGTCAATGCCCACTGCGCCGATGCGCTGGTGTGTATTTCCAACTGCGACAAGATTACTCCGGGCATGTTGATGGCGGCTATGCGCCTGAACATTCCAGTTATTTTTGTTTCCGGCGGCCCTATGGAAGCAGGTAAAACCAAGCTTGCCGATCATAAACTCGATCTGGTTGATGCCATGGTTATCGCCGTTGATGACGAAGCCAGCGATGAGAAAGTGGCTGAATACGAGCGCTCCGCCTGCCCTACCTGCGGCTCTTGCTCTGGTATGTTTACCGCCAATTCCATGAACTGTCTAACTGAGGCCTTGGGCCTTTCCCTGCCCGGTAATGGCACAGTGCTGGCCACTCACTCCGATCGTCGCGAACTGTTTCAGGAAGCCGGTCGCACTATTGTTAAGCTGGCTCGCCAGCATTACGACCATGATGATTACTCGGTGCTGCCACGTTCAATCGCCAACTTTAAGGCCTTTGAAAATGCCATGACGCTGGATATCTGCATGGGTGGTTCTACTAATACTATCCTGCATCTTTTAGCCGCTGTTCAAGAAGCTGGTATCGACTTTGATATGGCGGATATCGACCGTCTATCCCGTGTTGTGCCGCAGCTTTGTAAGGTGGCACCCAACACACCGGAATACCATGTTGAAGATGTGCATCGTGCCGGTGGCATTATGGGTATCCTTGCAGAACTCGAACGCGCCGGATTGATTCACGGTGATATACCTACGGTTCATTCCGCCTCTCTTAAAGAAGCGCTGGAAAAATGGGATATTGTCAGCGGTAAGGTCAGCGAAGAGGTAAAAACTTTTTATAAGGCGGGCCCAGCGGGAATTCCCACTCAGACTGCCTTTAGCCAGAGCACTAGATGGCCATCTCTGGATGCCGATCGTGCCAATGGTTGTATTCGCAATCTGGAAAATGCCTTTAGTCTTGAAGGTGGACTGGCAGTGCTCACCGGCAACCTTGCGCCGGACGGCTGTGTGGTTAAGACCTCTGGTGTCGATGAGTCTATCCATGTTTTTGAAGGCCCGGCATTTATCACTGAAAGCCAGGATGAGGCTGTTGCCTGTATTCTCAATGATGAAGTAAAAGCGGGTGATGTGGTTATTGTTCGCTATGAGGGGCCGCGTGGTGGTCCGGGTATGCAGGAAATGCTCTACCCGACCAGCTATATAAAATCCAAGAACCTCGGCAAGGCCTGTGCGCTGATTACCGATGGTCGCTTCTCGGGCGGTACCTCTGGGTTGTCGATTGGGCATGTTTCACCTGAAGCTGGTGCCGGCGGTAATATTGGCCTGGTTCAGCAGGGCGATACAGTGCGTATTGATATCCCCAATCGCAGCATTGATGTACTGGTTTCTGATGAAGAGCTTGCCAGCCGTCGTGAGGCCCAGGATAAAGCGGGCTGGAAGCCGGTGGAAGATCGTCCACGCAAGGTTTCAGCATCGCTTAAGGCCTATGCCAAACTGGCCACCAGTGCCGATAAGGGTGCGGTGCGAGATCTGACTCAGCTGTAATCAATTGCGGTAACACAGATAAAGAAAAGCCCGGGACTCTTTGAGCCCCGGGCTTTTTTATTTCTACTTTGTATCTGAAGCTTTACTTACTACAGCTTGGAACCGTAGCACCTACATCACGAAGTTTCTGTAATCGAGCACCTTCAGTGTCGGCGTAACGAATCCACTGCTTGGGATAGCGCTTACTCTTTTCAGTCTTGGCAACTTTAAGAGATTTCTTAAAGGCTGCTACACCATCCTTGTAACAGTGCAGATTAATCAGCGCATTACCCATCACTAAGTAGTTGGCCTCCGGGCGCTTTACGCCGCCCTTTTTGGCTGCGCGTTTAGCTGCGCGATAGGCTTCAGAGTCACGACCAAGATCCAGATAAATACCGGCCAGACGAGCCTGAAGATTACCCGTATCGGATTTCCTCGAGGCACTCTCCAACGATTTCACTGCGTTGTTAAGGTCTTTTGCCTGATACCAGGCAGTGCCCAAAACCTCGAGATTCTTCGCAGAGTTCTTAATAATGCCGTCCAACATGCCCTTTTCGATAATGTTCGCTGCACGATAGGGAACATCAGCACCCAGATACATATAAGCCATGCTCATCACTTGGGTTTCTTTGGTCAGCTCACCATTTAGGTAGACAACTTCGGTAGCCACCAGGCGATCCATCTCGCGCTCGCGCTGTCCGTACATACCGCCGAGCTGACGCCAGTAGGTCCACTTGGGGTAGTGCTTAACCAACTGCTCAAGAATGCTGATTACTTTGGGGTAGTTATTCTTTTCATAGTAGAGAACCCGCTGTAATCCCCACCAACCCTCTTTGGGCAGAATGCCTTTGGATTCAACATCGTCAATGGCCGCATCAACCATTTGCAGCGATTCTGTCTTGCGCTCCAATTGATAGTAGATCTGTGCCAACAGCATTCGCGCATCGGCACCAATAATCGCCGATTCACTCATCCAGGCTTCAAGTTGCAGGGCCGCATTGCGGTAATCTTCCTGAACTGTGTAGAGCTGGGCCAATGTGTAACGGGTATCGAGCTTTAGTTCTGGCGGCGTACCCACACCAGCAACAACACGCTTATAAGAGCGGATTGCGCTGTCATAGTCTTCGAGCGAGTAGTGAATATAGGCGGCAAATTTCCATACCTGGGTCTGTTCATAATCAGTCTTACAGGTTTTAGCATTGGCCTCGATATCATTCAGCATCTCAAGTGCAACAGGCCAATCCTCTTCTTCGAGTTTAGGCTGAACTTTCTCCAAAGCCTTGGCGCATCTAGCACCAACTGACTGACGCTTGCGGGTTTTTACATCTTTGTATTTAGGTTCTTTCTTTTCTTCTTCTGCAAATACCGAACTACTCAATAAGGACTGTGGTTCAACCATAGCCATCATCAGTGGCAAAACAAAAGCAGCGCCAAATACGGCTAGAATCTTTGTACTTCTAGACATCAGTTACTCCTTATTTTGCCATCTGGAAAGTAAATTTATACAACACACCCGGAACTTCCTGGCCTACGCCATCGACAACCCTCGGGTTGTACTTGAGTTTGGATGCCGCTCTAAGCGCCGCGCGACCAAAGCCCCAACCCTCGGGAAATTCTTCGATCAAAACTGGATCTCTAGTGCCACCAGTGGTGGTAATAATTACTTCGATAACCGCGTAACCCTCTTTGCCGCGAGTCTGTGCCCGGCGCGGATACTGCGGCTGGGGGACATACACAGGAATATAGTCGGAGTCTCGGGCAAAGCCGCCAGCGCCACCAATCTTGAGATTGGCATTGGCCGATGGTGCCGCCATGCTGATCGCATTGTCAGGAACGTCAAACTCTATATTGTCTTCGGGAATTTCCGGCGGAGGTGTCTCCGGATCTTCGGGCTTCTCGACTTCTGTCTTCTTTGCATTCTCGGTCAACTGTCTATCGACATGAAGAAAGTCAGCGATTTTAATCGTTTCCTTTTCATCAAGATCTTTGTTGCCCGAGTCGATCAGTTTGTACATCAAAATAATCAATGCAAAAGTAACCAGAACTCCAAGTGCAGCAGAAATACCAACTCTGATAACAGGCATACTTATTAACTCAGTCTTGTTCTACCGAAATGGCCACCGGGCGGATACCTATGTCTTGTGCGACATCAGCGACCTTGGCGACTACTTCAATATTCGATTCATTGTCGGCCTGGATAACCATGCCGCCCTTTGGATTTTCGTTGTACAACCTGCTCAAATTAATTTTTAACGCGGTCGTTTCAACACGCTTTTTATCAATCCAAATTTCATTGTTTTCGCTAATCGCTACCAAGATACCCACTTTCTTGTAGGATTCTGCCGTATCGGCGTCGACTTTAGTCACCTCGACACCGGGCAGCTTGATAAACGATGCTGTGACAATAAAAAAGATCAGCATGATAAAAACCACGTCCAGCATTGGGGTCAAGTCAATTGCTTCACCCTGCGGTTGTGATCCACTTGTTCTATTACGCATAGTTTTCTCTCACAGAAACCTTGTTTCTGACAGGCTCCAGTTAGTGATCCATGGTCAGATGATCTTCCAACAGATGCTTCTCTCGCTCTGCAGCGCGCTCAACATAAGTCATGCCAAACACGCCAGATAGAGCGGCAACCATTCCCGACATTGTCGGTACAGTTGCCTGGGAAACACCGCCAGCCATCGCCTTGGCGTCGCCGCCGCCAGTAAATGCCATAACGTCAAATACCACGATCATTCCGGTTACCGTACCCAGCAAGCCAAACAGCGGGGCCACTGCAACCAGTGTTTTAATCATCATGAGATTTGCGTCGATCTTTACACTTACTTCAGAGATCAACTGCTCTCTGATTTGGTGAGCGCGTTTGGATTTGCGCTCATCGCGCGATTCCCAAACATCTAGAGCACCCTGTACATCCTGGCTAACGTCGGATTTGAGATACCACATGCGCTCGAAAAGGAGAGTCCACATAACGAACAGCAGGACGACGATGGCCCAAAGGACCATCCCGCCTGAATCCATAAACTTTCCGATTTCTGCCAGAGTATCAACAAAAAACATCTTAGCGACCCTCTACTGAACCAGCCACAATGCCAGCACTCTGCTCTTCGAGAATATGAAGAATACGCTGTGCTTTTCCGTTGACCAATGTGTGCATCAGTACCGTTGGGATGGCAACAACCAGACCCAGTACAGTTGTAATCAACGCCTGGGAAATACCACCGGCCATCGCCTTGGGATCGCCAGCACCAAACAATGTGATCATCTGGAAGGTAATAATCATACCGGTTACCGTACCCAGCAGACCCAGCAGTGGGGCAACCATGGCGATAATCTTCAGCAGGCTTAAACCGGACTCGATTGAGGGGCGCTCTTTAAGCACCGCCTCGTGGAGCTTGAGTTCCAGAGATTCTGCATCCAGACCTGGGTTGGCCTGGGCAACTGCCAGTACGCGACCCAATGGGTTATCAATATTAGCCGTGCTTGAATCTTTCAGCTGCGAAGATACTTTCGCGGAAACACCTTGCAGGAAGACAAAGCGCCAAATGGCGAGAAGGATAGCAATCACAAATACAGCAGTGATGACATAACCAACGATGCCACCGAAGTGCCAGCGCTCAACCAGTGTTGGCGTGTTGATAAGTGCACGCAACAGACCACCACCGAGAGGACCTGTAGGATCGAGGCCAACCTTGGTGAAGCCTTCAACAGCGTCCTGAAGATCGGCAGCGCTGCCCTGGTGTCCAGATGGCTGGCGAGCCAGCTCTGATACCAGGCCATTCTCTGGGCTGTACTCGAGGTACATACCATCGGCCATCAGGTTGTAGGTACCAACACGAACAACTTCCATCTCTTCCTGTGAGCCATCAGCTCGCAAAACAGTGCGGTTGAATTTAACTACTCGACCACTTTCAACCATCTCACGCTGCTGCTCATACCAGAGCTTTTCGATATCGTTGATTGAAGGCAGGCGGGTGTCGCTGCTCATCTTCTCAATTAGCTCGTCGAGGAACTCTGTACGGCCAGGGATCTGGGCGCTGACAACTGACTGTGTCAGATTGGCGCGGATATCACCGGCGGCACCGGTCAGATGACCAAACAGCTCTTTCAGGGACCCGAGACGCTTATCACGCTGCTCGCGCAGTGCAGCAAGCTTGATATCGTTGTCGCGAATATTCTGCTCGAGACGATCTGAACGACGCTCTTCGGCAGTTTTAGTTTTCTTTGCCTGAGTAAGCTGTGCTGCTTGCTTGCGCTGATCGCGCTTAAAGTCAGCTTCACGCTGACGGTACTCTGCAGATTCAGAAATCTTTGAGCTCTGAATCATTTGCAGCAGCTCATCAAGAGTTTTTGCATCCTGTGCCAGGGCTGGCATGCTTAGAGAAGCAGCAGCGATGAAAGCGGCACAAACTTTAACGAATTTCATGTTCATTGTGCTGTCTCCGGGGCAGTAATTGGCATTTCCAGAACATCCTGCGGCGCTAACTTCTTAGCGATACGAATGCCTTGGTCTACAGGGCGGCGGTAATCAGAACCCAGCGTTTCCCAAGAATTGGTCGCTTTGTTCCAGGCACCGGTCTGTGATTTATCTTTTGTCTGATACATCAGTGCAACACGGCCGATACGCAGCATGTCAACTTCGACTTCAGAACCGTCGCTGTTGATATCTACCAGATCGCGATAGGTTTCCAGTGACAGGCTGTACTCAGATTCAATATCGTAGACTTCAAGTATCTGGCGGAATTTTTCTGCCGCAGAGAACTTGGCGCTATCGAGATTATCAAACAGAAGCTCAATCGCCTCTTGACGCTGTTCTTTCTTAAAAGGAACGTCCAGAGCAATAAATTCTTTGAGGCCCTTGAGCATGCTTTCCATCAGTGGCGAAACACCTCGCTCAATGATAGTGGCATTCTCAATAGACTCTTCGAGCTCTGCCATCATTCTCTTCTGGCTGTCGATTTGACGCTCAAGCTGAGAGTTATAAACGCGCAAACTTTCGATCTGCTTGTTTACCTGCTTGAACTCCTGCAACAGGCCATCGGTCTTATCGGCGATGCCGTCGACATTTTCCTGTGCAGATTTTGCCGCCTGAACTTTACTGGCGCCGGCTTTTAACACATCACTTACTTCTGCGGCCTGAACTGCAAAAGCAGTTGTGCCACCAGCAAGAACGGCAATTAATGCCAGTGCCTTTAGTGGTTGGTTTTTCATAGTTCCCTCAACTTGGGTCTATCGGATTGATGATCTTTCGATGTCAGAGTTGGAACTAATGCACCCCTCCAAATCCTGACAAATTATTTTTCGGACACCTTTGTAACAGTCTGCTGTTCAAGAATCAATTTGGCAGCTTAAATAAGTTATAGATGACAAACTGAACTATGGCTTTTGTTACCAAATGTAACAACTACTTTTTTATTCTTTCGAGAACAATAAATCGATAGGGGTGGGTATCTGTCACCTCTGGCAACCGCTCGCTAACCTGACGCCAGTCACTGGTATCAAACTCAGGGAAAAAGGCATCGCCCTCCACCTCGGCCTGTACCTCAGTCAGATACAGGCGGTCAGCCGCCGGCAATGTCATGCGGTAGATCTGCTCACCACCGATAACCATCGCTTCATCGGCATCTGCGCGCGCACAGGCCAACTTCCCAAGGGTCATGGCCTGCACCAGGGTCTGGGCCACTTCAACGCCCTCCGCCTGCCAGCTACTATCGCGGGTGATCACTATATTAGTGCGCCCGGGCAGTGGTCGGCCAATCGAATCAAAGGTCTTGCGACCCATGATGATCGGCTTGCCCATGGTGACCGATTTAAAATATTTAAGGTCTTCGGGCAGGTGCCAGGGCAGCTGGTTATCAATACCAATCACGCCATTGCGACTCACCGCGACAATTAGAGATACTTTCATCAGACAGCCACCGGCGCAGAGATCGGCCCGTGGGCCTGGTAGTCGAGAAGTTCAAAGTCGTCGTAGACAAAATCAAATAGGTTATCGACCTCGGGGTTTATCTTTAATGTCGGCAGCGGGAAGGTGGTTCGCGACAGCTGCTCTTCAACCTGGTCCATATGGTTGCTATATAAGTGGGCATCGCCAAAGGTGTGCACAAAGTCGCCGGGCTTTAAGCCGGTTACCTGGGCAATCATCAGGGTCAATATGGCGTAGGAGGCAATATTAAACGGCACACCGAGAAACACATCGGCGCTGCGCTGATAGAGCTGACAGGAGAGACGTCCCTCAGTGACATAAAACTGAAACAGGCTGTGACAGGGCGGCAGTCCGGACTTAACCATTACCGGAATATCCTTGGGATTCCAGGCAGAGACAATAAGACGCCTGGAGTCGGGATTAGATTTAATATCTTCAACCAGCTGGGCCAGCTGATCTACCCCTTCAAAGTTTCGCCACTGGCGGCCATAGACCGGGCCGAGATCGCCGTGTTCTTCAGCGAAGGCAGCATCGTCTTTTATCCGCTGGATAAACTCTTTCTTCTTCTCTTTCCACTCCGGCGAATACATCGGGTAGAGATCTTCTTCCCCAGTTTTGCGCAGCCAGCTCTGGAAGGGCCAGTCATTCCAAATGCCGACACCGTTCTCCACCAGATAGCGGATATTGGTATCACCGCGGATAAACCACAGTAGCTCATGAAGGATAGATTTAAGGTGGACTTTTTTACTGGTAACTAGCGGGAACCCTTCGCTTAAATCGAAACGCATCTGGTAGCCAAAAATACTGGTGGTACCAGTGCCGGTGCGATCTTCTTTCTTTACGCCGTGATCGCGAATATGTCTGACTAAATCCAAATACTGCTTCATTTAATAAACCTTCTATAGCCCTGAGCCGATAAACAGCCTTGCGGCCAATCTACAGCCCTGAGCTGTTAAACAGCCTTGCGGCTAAAAAGTAGTCTCAAGCTGTTGCGCATCATCCACAACCCTAAGAGGATCATTGGGATGCACAGAGTTTGACCACGGGTCATCCAGCCCAGCCATTCAAACAGCGCGGATTGGTCTGTAAATTGAGGGTCTGGCTGGCGAACAAATTCAACCGCGAATCGGAACAGGCCGTAGAGAATTAAAAACAGCCCGGAGATCTCGCCAAACAGGCGCGGCTTTCTGGCAAACCAGTTAATCACAAAAAACAGTACCAATCCCTCGAGAAAGGCTTCGTAAAGTTGCGATGGATGGCGAGCAAGCTGCTGCGGATCGGCGGGGAAAATCATTCCCCAGGACATATCTGTGGGACGACCCCAGAGCTCCTGGCCAATAAAATTGCCCAGGCGACCAAAGAACAGACCACCGGGAACCAGCGGAACAACAAAATCCGCAAGCCCTAAAAAAGACACATGATGTTTACGAGCAAAAATCATCATTGCTATGGCGACACCGATCAGACCACCGTGAAAAGACATGCCGCCCTCCCAGATACGCAGGATCATACCGGGATCGGCGAGCCATTTATCGGCGCCGTAAAAAAACATATAGCCAAAGCGACCACCGAGGATAACCCCCCAGGCGCCGTAGACAATCACATCTTCAACCTGGGCTTTTTTGATCGGCGACCAGGGTCGCTGACTATTACGCACAGCCAACATCCAGGCCAGCCCAAAGCCCAGCAGATACATAATCCCATACCAGTGAACCTGCAGGGGTCCAAGGACGGTATCGCCTATGCTAAAGGGCCCCACTGAGAGTGCGACAGGATCGATAGTTGGATAGCTTAACATCTGTATTCCCGAGAATATTATTCTGCGCAGATCATAGCTTTTTATCTATCTATCGGCTACGCAGTCGGGCGAATATTATCAATATAAATTAGCACTGGAACTTAAACCTATATCTAGACTTACAGGCTAGGACTTCTCCATTAGCACCGGTCGATAGAGTTTTGAAAGCTCTGGACGATTGAGCGTATCGGATAAAAATACCGACACAGAACCAGCATCGGACATACGCAGGGCACGCTTGGCCAGAGTGCGCGCTTCAGTCTTGGATACCTGATTTAACATAGATTTAACTTTTAGCAGGCTATTGGCACTCATCGATAGATTTTCATAGCCGAGGCCAAGCAGCACCACTGCACCGAGAGGATCACCGGCAACCTCACCACAGACGCTGATCTGGCAGTTAACTGCAGTCGCCTGTTCATGGATTATTTTTAGCGCGCGCAATACCGAGGGATGCATTGCGTGATAGAGATTGGCCACCCGGGGATTATTGCGATCCACCGCGAGTAGGTACTGAGTCAGGTCATTGGTACCCACAGAGAGAAAGTTCACTCGCCGGCCCAATTCTTTTACCTGATAGACCGCCGCTGGAACTTCGATCATAGCGCCGACCTCGGGCCGCTGGATGCTGTAGCCCTCTTCCTCTAACAGCTCATCATAGGCGCGATCAATCAACTCAAGGGCGCGATCCAGCTCAGGCACACTGCTGATCATCGGCAGCATAATGCGCAAATTATTTAGCCCTTCGCTAGCTCGTAACATGGCGCGAATCTGGGCGAGGAAAATTTCCGGGTGATCGAGAGAGATACGAATGCCACGCCACCCCAAAAACGGATTTTCCTCTTCGATGGGGAAATAGGGCAGATCTTTGTCACCGCCAATATCCAGGGTGCGCATAGTCACCGGCTTGGGCGCAAAAGCCTGCAGCTGTTCGCGATAGATCGCTGTCTGCTCATCTTCGGTGGGGAAACTGGAGCGCATTAGAAAGGGGATTTCCGTGCGGTACAGCCCTACCCCTTCGGCACTGCTTTTTAGGGATATGGCAATATCCTGGCGCAGGCCGGTATTCATCCACAGCGACAGCGGGACCCCATCTGGCGTAACACAGGGAATATCGCGAAGCTTTTCTAAATCTTTGGCGAGCTGTCTTTCCTCGCGCTGGCGCTGCACATAGAGGCGCCTCATACTGCGACTGGCGCGGCTGATAACATCACCGCTAAAGCCGTCAATAATTAATTCATGACCTTCCAGTTCAGCCCAGGGCAGATCCACCGCGCCCATCACCGTGGGCACACCCAGCGCCCGTCCGACAATCGCCATATGGGAATTGCTCGAACCTTTAACAGAGACAATTCCCACCAGCTGACTGACCGGAATATCCGCCAGCGCCGATGCCGAGAGATCTTCACCAACTAAAATTATGCGTCGCGGCAGGGGTAGGGATTTTTTCTGATTGCGCTGCAGGTAGCCCAGTACACGCTTACCCAGATCATTAACGTCCGCCGCCCTCTCGCGCAAATAGGGATCATCCATTTTCTGGAAGGTGCGCACATGTTTGAGAATCACCGAACTCCAGGCGCTCTGGGCAGCTTGCCCGGCGATAATCGCGGCGATCACCTCACCACCCAACGAGCGATCGTCGAGCATGCGAATATAGACTTCAAACAGCGCCATCTCTTCAGAACTGAGCTTGCTCTCCAGGCCCTCGCCGAGATTGCGCATATCCTCTTTGGCCGACTTTAGTGCGGTGCGAAAAATTTCGATTTCAGCGGCGGAGTCTTCGACAAAACGCTCTGGCACAGAAGCCAGATCTGCCCTGTCCGAAACTAGCACCACGCGGCCGATACCAACCCCCGGGGAACTGGGAATCCCGCGAAACAGCGCCTCGCGACTTTTACCGCGGCCCGCTGAGGCCAACTTTCGCAATGCGCCTGTGGCCTCGGCATGGGCTATAGCGCCGGATAGCTGGGCGCAGACAGTAACAACAAAGGCCTCTTCCTCGTCACCAAATTTGCGCAGGGTTTCCTGCTGTAAAACCAACACCCCCAATACCTTGCGGTGATGGATAATCGGCACGCCGAGAAAAGAGTGATAGGGACTTTCGCCGGTCTCTTCAAAATAGGCAAAGTTGGGATGTTTGTCGGCATTCTCAAGGTTAAGCAGCTCTTCTCTGGCGGCAACCATCCCCACCAGACCTTCGCGCATCGCCAGGCGCACCTTGCCAATCGCTTCACTGCGCAGACCTTCACTGGCCATTAATACATAGCGCTGGTCGGACTCATCAAATAGATAGACGGAACAGACACCGGCCTGCATGGCCGAGCGCACTTCCTTGACGATAATACTCAGCACCTGCCCGAGACTACGGGCGCTGTTGACCTCCTGCACTATATTGCGCAATGACGCCAACATGACTAACCGACCTTTTGTTGAAGAGTTTGCAGGCGGGCATTTGCCGCAGAGAATTCTTGCAGGGCATTGCGATAAACCGTGCGCTTAAAAGAGATAACAGAATTGATCGGATACCAGTAATTCACCCACTGCCAATCATCGAACTCCGGGGTTCCGCTGGTATCGAAACGAACTTTGCCGGGATCGCAGTCCATCTGCAGGAAAAACCAGCGCTGCTTTTGACCTATACAGAGGGGCTTGGAGTGCTTGCGCTGCATCTGTTGGGGGATATGGTATCTCAGCCATTTTTTTGAACGCTGAATAACTTTGACATCCCCAGACTCGAGACCCACCTCCTCATAGAGCTCACGATAGAGGGCATCTTCCACGCTCTCGCCAGGATCAATACCGCCCTGGGGAAATTGCCAGGCCGTCTGCCCGAGTCTTTTTGCCCAAAATAATTTGCCATTGCCATCACCGATCACAATCGCGACATTTGAGCGGAAACCATCCTTATCAACCAAAGTACATCACCCTTTTATTTTAATCTTATTGTTCCACAGTCTCGGGGTCGCGGCAATTTTCTCTTGAGACAACAGAGCTGCATGGTTATCCTGCCGTGCATAGAAACTCAACTGGACCAAATTCCATGGCTCTCGCTATATTCGACTTGGACAACACCCTGATAGCTGGCGACAGCGACCACAGCTGGGGGGAATTTCTTATTGCCGAACAGCGCGTCGACGCGCAGCAGTTCCAAAAAACCAACGACCAATTCTACGCTGATTATGTCGCCGGTAGCTTGGATATTTTTGCCTATTTGGAATTTTCCCTGCGTCCACTGACAGAAATACCTATGGCCGAGCTAGACAGGCTGCATACAAAGTTTATGCAACAGGTGATTGCGCCTATGCAATTGCCCAAGGCTCAGGCACTGCTGAACAAGCATCGCGAGGCCGGCGACCGGCTGCTGATTATCACTGCAACCAATCGCTTTATTGTTGAACCTATCTGCCACAGTCTCGGTGTTACAGAGCTTTTGGCCGCGGAGCCTGAAATCGCCGATGGCCGCTACACCGGCAGGGTTGTCGGCACTCCCACCTACCAACAGGGCAAAGTAATCCGACTTAAAGAGTGGCTACAAGAAGAGTCCGAGACCCTTGAGGGCAGCTGGTTTTACAGTGACTCGACCAATGATCTACCGCTGCTTCTCGAGGTGGATAATCCGGTTGCGGTCGACCCCTGTGATCGGCTGCGAGAACAAGCTGAAGATAAACAGTGGCCGATTATCTCCCTGCGGGATTAACCTTCTTTTTAACCGCCCAAAAAATTTAATCCACAAAAAAGCCCCGACAGATATCGGGGCTTGATCGGTATTACTTGGCAAACCTGATTAACAGACCTGCAAATTCTATTACTCTTCGACAGTCGCCGCGTAGCTATCGGCATCCATCAGGTCATCCATACTTGCCATATCCGATGGCATTACACGGAACAACCAACCGTCTGCATAAGGCGAGCTATTGACTGTCTCCGGCTCATCTTCCAGCGCTGGATTGATCTCAACCACTTCACCAGTGACTGGCGAGTAGATATCCGAGGCCGCTTTTACCGATTCAATAACCGCAACTTCAGATCCGGCGTCAACACTGGCACCCATTTCTGGCAATTCAATGTAAACAACGTCGCCCAAAGCATCCTGTGCGTGATCTGTAATTCCAATAACCACAGTGCCGTCACTTTCCAATCTGGCCCATTCGTGGCTGCTGGCATATTTCAATTCTGTCGGAAATTCGCTCATTTTTTTCTCCTCAAACTCTTAAATAACGTCAAATAATCTGGGTCGGCAATTGGCCAATGTCTATGGGATGGCATTCTACTGATTAACCACTAGAAAGTTAAAGTAATTTTCGACGAGTAATGACCATCTCAATGAAATCTGTAAAATAGCCCAGCTTAGCTAATTAGCAATTCTCGTTTTTTATTTTCCTGGAGGCAGTAATGCAATATGGACGTTCTACGAAATACCTTTTCATTTGGATGGCCGCTCTGGCCACAAGTGTTTTTGCGGATCAGTTGGCCCTGACCAATGGCGATATTATTCAAGGCCAGCTCGACGAACAGACCGACACCCATATGATCTGGAATTCCGATAGCTTTGGCGCCCTGTCTATTGCCCTGGAACAGGTCGCCACAATTAATGGCGAACCCTTAAATACTCAGCCAATGAACGTATTTAGCAATGGCAGCCTGTCATTTGCCGGCGGTCATTCCGATGGCAACCAGGAACGTGAAGATTGGGACCTTAGCAGCTACCTGGAGTGGCGAGAGGGTGATTTTCGCCATAGCTCGAATCTCAATTATGAAACCCACAGCCTCGACGGTTCCCTGTCGAAGCGAGAGTACGCTATTGGCTACGGTGTAGACTGGTTCTTTCAAGAGCAATGGTACTGGAGCAATAGCGTTGTATTTGGAGCTAATGAGGAGCGCGCGATAGATCAGTACTATTCTGTGGGCAGCGCTATAGGTCGACAGTTTTGGGAATCTGAATTAACCGCCCTGTCAGCGGAGACCGGTTTGCTGTGGATCAGCGAGGACCTTGAAGATCAAACCTCAGACCGTCGTCTAACCTGGAGTTGGGCCGCCGACTACCGCATCCAAGTACGGGAGAATATCGAGCTTTTCCACAGCCATAAAATATTTATCGCCCTGACAGATTTAAAGGACTCGGATCTCAAGGCTGATGTGGGCTTAAAAGTTCCGGTGGTAGAAAACTTATTTACCGAGCTAAAACTGGAGTGGATTTACGACAATCAGCCGGCGGTAGATACAAAAAAATCAGATAGCCAGTTCACCATAGGGGTTAACTATAGCTGGTAAGAATAGTGGGTAAAATTAGGGCGTTAATACTATCGGCGGTTCATTGAGAGCCGCCAACTGCTCTCTGAGCTCGAGAATATGCTCGCTCCAGTAGCGCGGCGAATTGAACCAGGAAAATGCCATCGGGAAAGCCGGATCGGACCAGCGTCTGGCGATCCAGGCGCTGTGATGCATAATTCGCAGGGTGCGCATGACTTCAATTAGCCTTAACTCGCGACTATCGAACTCATAAAATTCATTGTAGCCCTCGACAATTTCTGCCATCTGCAGGGTCTGCTCATAGCGATCCCCGGACAACAACATCCATAAATCCTGAATTGCCGGTGCCATGCGCGCATCGTCAAAGTCGACAAAATGCGGGTTATCATCGCGCCACAGAATATTGCCCGAGTGGCAATCACCATGCACGCGAATACGTTTGATCTCGCCGTAATCCTCAAGAATCTGCTCGATCTTTTTCAAGATATCCAGCGCCAAACTATCGTAGGCCGGACGCAAGCCCTCGGGAATAAACTGCTCGCTGATCAGCTTATAAGAGTCCCAACCAAAACCCTGTGCATCCAATTGCGGACGGTATTTAAACGGCTTGGTCGCACCTAGACCGTGAATGCGCCCCATCAAACGGCCGAGAATAAAAAGGTTATCGAGATTATCCAGCTCTGGGGCACGGCCACCTTTGCGATCATAGAGCGCAAAGGTAAAATCAGCGTAGCTGTTAAGACTGCCGCCCTGAGAATTTCTCCAGGGCGCAACCACCGGCAACTCCTGATCGAGGAGTTCATAACAGAAGTCGTGCTCTTCGAGAATCTGCTCGCGAGACCAGCGCCCAGGGCGATAGAACTTGGCGATCATCGGCGTCTGATCTTCGATGCCAATTTGGTAGACGCGATTTTCATAACTGTTTAATGCCAGGAAGCGACCGTCACTGACAAAGCCAAGGCTTTCAACCGCATCCATTAATAGATCCGGGCTCAGGCTATCGAACGGATGGCTTTGAGAATCTGGCATGGGAATGGCCCTTATGTGGAATCGGCGCAGTTTACACCGCCAACATCCGTATACCTAACGGCGTTATGAATCCGGCGATATTTTTGAGCGCAGGGCTTTTTGTTTTCCGTGTCGAGTTTTTTTATCCATACGGCGCTTTTGCGAACCCTTGGTGGGTTTTGTAGGGCGGCGAACCTTGGGGGTGTAAGTCACCTGCATAAGCAGTTGCTGCAATCGCTCCAGCGCCTCGGCACGATTCTTTTCCTGACTGCGAGTAGTCTGCGCCTTAATAACAATAATGCCGTCTTTGGAGATACGCTGATCACTGATTTTCAGCAGGCGCTGTTTAAAAATATCCGGCAGTGAAGAGCGGTTAATATCGAAACGCAGGTGAATAGCCGATGAAACCTTATTGACGTTCTGTCCACCCGGCCCCTGAGAGCGAACCGCGGTAAACTCAATCTCGCTGTCTGGGATAGCCACTCCATCTGCAATAAACAACATCTTTAGTCACTGGACTCAACAAATTCAAAACGAGCAACCTGCTGGCCATCTCTATCTAGGGTCTCTTGGAACATATCCAGTGGACGAACCCAGGTGCTGAAATCACCGTAGAGGGTTTTGTAGACCACCAGAGACTCTTGGGTCTCGCTGTGTCGGGCAACATCAATAACCTCGTAAAGATTACCTTTGTAGTGCCTGTAAATACCTTTTTGTAATGTCATATCAATCTCTTTTAAAAATCTTTCTTGCGGCCTTTTTTTACAATCTTTTTCTACAGCCTTTTTTCTAAAATCTCGGTCTGGACACTAATTATATCGCCCAGAGAAATTTCCAGACTATCGCCCACCGCCAGTGGGCCGACTCCCGCAGGTGTTCCGGTCAAGACAATATCACCGGGTGAGAGCGTGAAAAACTGGCTAATATAAACCAGCAGCGACAATACCGGTGTCAGCATATCTGCGCTGTTGCCGTTCTGTTGCAGCTCGCCATTCTGACGCAGCTGAATCTGCTGATTCTGTAAATCCTCGATATTCTGCACAGTAACAAATGCCGATATTGGGCAAGCACCATCAAAGGCTTTAGCCTTTTCCCAGGGCAGGCTTTTTTCTTTCAGCGCCGACTGCAACTCGCGCAAGGTTAAATCTAGCGCCACGCCAACACCGGCGATAGCCGTTGCCGCCTGCTGTTCATTGCAGCTGCTCAAAGGTTCACCAATAAGCACCGCCATCTCGGCTTCAAAATGGCAGTCACCAAACTGCAAGGGGATCGAAACCGACTCCTCGAGATTGACCACCGCCGTTGCCGGCTTGATAAATAGCACCGGCTCGGCGGGAACCGGGTTATTTAACTCTTTGGCATGGGCCGCATAATTTCTGCCCACGCAGACCACTTTGCCGACAGGTAATGTATGCGGCACACCATCTAAAGTATGTGTATAAATAGTCATAGGTTTCCTTGAACCGAGCAAGCTGTCAGATATCAGCAGCCCATCAAAAAAGACGGATCAGAATACAATAGGCTTATTATCATTGAGGGTCAGTGCACCTCTAACAATACGATACAACGCCCAGAGTGACAGCAGCCCCCAAACCAGCCAACCGAGCAACAGCAGCCACAGCACCAAACCGACTATCCACCACAGCAACCCATACCAGAATGTATTGATCTGCCAGCGAAAATGACTCTCCAGCCAGCTGTCCCTGACCGACTCGAGCTTGATATAGTTGACCATCACTGCCGCAACCCAAGTTAAGCCGCCAGTCACAAAGCCGAGTCCCTGAAGTATGTAGACCAGCAGAGCAAGATTCCTAAGATCATCTAAGGGGGGCTGAGTGAATTCGGATTCAGGTGATTGGTTATTCTGTTGGCTATTCATAGTAAATCAGTCAAATACCTTTCCTGGGTTTAAAATATGCTGCGGATTATATCTGGCCATAAGCCAGTCGACCTTATAACTGACATTAACACATTTGGCCTAAAACTGATCCACTGACAAAGTCTCTGGCCTGAGTGTCTTGAGATGAAAATTATCGTTGCCAATATGGCCCTAACAAAACGCTCTAAAAGCACTAATTAGCGACCAATTTACCATAATCAGCACTTTTGAAATTCCGTCCATTGGCCGGCAAAAACTCTTAAGAAGCCCAATTCACCATCAGGTTTTGCCCTAAATCATAAAAATTGGTTAAAAAATAAGCAAAAATCGTTTTTATTTGCCCTAAAATCGCGCAAAAATTAGCCAAACCGTAAAAAAGCGAATACACTTCGCGGTTCTGATTCAACGCATATTAAACTTTATTGTTTTGTTGATGCAGTAATGCCTTTGTGCAGTCCCGTTATTTCGGTAACAAAATGGACTTTATCAAGGTATAGGCTAGCCCCGTTACGAGGCTGGATATATTTTAAACACCTTAAACGGTATACATTATTTATAAGTGAGGTTAGTTATGTCGGAGAGAGTTTCTGGCACTGTAAAGTGGTTCAACGACAGTAAAGGTTTTGGTTTTATCGAGCAGGAAGGCGGCGGTGACGTATTTGTACACCACAGCGCTATCCAGGCTGAAGGCTTCAAATCTTTGAAAGAAGGCCAAGCAGTAACTATGGAAGTTACTCAAGGTCAGAAAGGCGCTCAAGCTGAGAACGTAGTTGCCGACTAATTTCTGATCATGCCCTAGGGCAAATCAGCAAATTTGAAAAACCCGATAAGAAATTATCGGGTTTTTTTATGCCTGGCTTTTTATGTGCGCTTTCTCGCCCTCTCTATATGCGCTTTCTCGCTTATGCGTAAAACTTCAAACCGTGTGGAATTCTAGATAGGGAGTATGGGTTAAGGTGGTTTTGCCATAATTAGCGCAAACAACTTAAGCGAGAAAGCGCAAATAACTTAAGCGAGAAAGCGCAATAAAAAGCAGCCAAAAAAAATCCCGCCAACCGGCAGGATTTTTTACGCGTCTAACCAGAAGGCAAACTTACTTAATTTTGGCTTCTTTATAGATCACATGCTTGCGGATAGTGGGATCGTACTTCTTGATCTCCATTTTCTCAGGCATATTGCGCTTGTTTTTATCAGTAGTGTAGAAGTGACCGGTTCCGGCGCTGGACACTAAACGAATCTTTTCTCTCGCTGACTTAGCCATCAGTGGTCTCCTTAGACTTTCTCGCCACGAGCCAGAAGCTCGGACAAGACTTGTTCAATACCTTTTTTGTCGATGATACGCATACCTTTAGTAGATACACGAAGCTTAACAAAACGTTTTTCTGCTTCAACCCAAAAACGATGAGTGTGAAGATTTGGCTCAAAGCGACGACGTGTTCTGTTTTTCGCGTGAGATACATTGTTTCCAGCCATTGGGCGCTTGCCTGTGACCTGACATACTCTGGACATTTCTACTGCCTCTGATTGCAAATTGTGCTGACCGGATTTGCATCCGCCCGACACGTGAATTCTGGATATCTAACCCCAGCCGCGGGACCCTCCCGCAAAGGGGCGCAATTTATACCAGAAAGGCCATACTGAATCAAACGAAATTACCTTATTACTGCTTATTCGCTTATATAAATTCAATATGCCTACAATTTACCTCGCTGGGCTAGGGAAACTACCTGTCCACGACCAATCACAAAATGATCGAGCAGACGAATATCCACCAGGTCCAGAGCCAACTTTAAGCGCCTGGTGATATCGATATCCGCCTGGCTCGGCTCGGCCAAACCGGAAGGGTGGTTGTGGGCCACAATCACCGCCGCGGCATTCATTCGCAGTGCCCGGGCAACCACTTCGCGGGGGTGGACGCTGGCCGCATCCAGAGTCCCCTGAAACAGCTCATAGGTATCCAGCAGCTGATGCTTGCTATCCAACAGAAGTACGACAAATACTTCACGCTTGTATTCGCGCATCTGCACCGAGAGATAATCACTGACTTTTTCCGGACTGGTAAACACCGGCTGCTCTTCAAGCTGCTCCTGCAAATAGCGGCGGGTCAATTCCAGGGACGCCTTGAGCTGGACAAACTTTGCCGTACCCACCCCCTTTGCCGAACAGAATGCTTTGCGGTCTGCACCTAACAGCGCACCTAGCCCACCAAACTCTGAGAGCAGACTGCGCGCCAGATCAATAGCGGTGATACCCGGCAGTCCGGTACGCAAAAATATCGCCAGTAACTCGGCATCAGAAAGTGCCGATGCGCCGCGAAGAATTAGCTTCTCTCGAGGCCTCTCGTTCTCCGGCCATTGGGTTATAGCCATAGTAAGTCCTTATTTATTGCTACAGAAGTCCCGCTCATAATGGTATCTTACAGTCTTTATTTGCTGTGTCTGGACAATTAATGAGCACCCTTTCAAACAAACGAATAATTGTTGGTATCACTGGCGGGATCGCCGCCTATAAAAGCGCCGAGATTGTCAGGCGCCTGCAAGATCGTGGTGCCGAGGTGCGTGTTGTGATGACCCCCTCCGCTGAAGAATTTATTCGTCCACTGACATTGCAGGCACTCTCTGGGCATCCAGTCCATGCCGACCTACTCGACCCTGAAGCGGAAGCCGGCATGGGTCATATCGAACTGGCGCGCTGGGCAGACCTGCTGCTTATTGCACCGGCTACCGCAGACTTTATTGCCAGCATGGTTCACGGCCGCGGCAACAGCTTGCTCAACGCTCTCTATCTGGCCACCCCGGCAAAAGTTGCCGTGGCGCCAGCCATGAATCAGAGCATGTGGTCGCATCCGGCAACCAGCGATAATATGCGCACTCTGGAGCAGAGAGATGTACTGATTTTCGGTCCGGACAATGGCATCCAGGCCTGTGGCGATATTGGCGAAGGGCGCATGCAGCAGCCCGAGGATATTGCTGAGCAGGCGGCCAACTGCTTTCGCAGCGGCCAGCTGAGCGGCAAAAAAGTCGTGATCACCGCCGGACCCACACGGGAAGCGATAGATCCGGTGCGCTATATCAGTAATCACAGTTCCGGAAAGATGGGCTATGCCATCGCCGCCGCCGCTATCGAGGCTGGCGCAGAGGTCACCATTGTCTCCGGGCCAGTAGCCCTTGCAGCGCCAGATCGCTGCACCATTATTCAGGTTATCTGCGCAGCAGAGATGCACAGCTCGGCAATGGCCGCCTGCAGCGATGCAGATATTTTTATTGCCGCTGCCGCTGTCGCCGACTACCGTCCGGTCAGCGTAGCTGAACAAAAGCTTAAGAAAGCGGCTGACAATATTGAGCTCAAGCTGGAAAAGAATGTGGATATTGTCAGCGCTGTCGCCGACAGCTTTAAAAACCTTTTTGTTGTTGGATTCGCCGCAGAGACTCAGGATATTGAGACCTATGCGCGTGACAAATTGGTCCGCAAAAAACTCGATGCAATCGTCGCCAACGATGTTTCACGGGCGGATGTCGGCTTTAATTCCGACGACAATGAGGCCTGGTGGATAACCGCTGATAGCAGCCAGGCATTTAGTAAAAGGAGCAAGGCGCAACTGGCCAGAGATATTATCGGCGCTATCTCTGGGCGACTTGAGCCCTAAGAATATACTGGACCTATAGAGTGAACTTTAAAACAACCCTCTCGCGAATTCTTAAAGATCCGCTGTTGCTCGGCAGTACCGTTGTCGGCGCACTGCTATTGATTACGGTTTATATCACGCTCTATCAAAATTTTGTTGTCCAGGCTCGTCAGCAACTGGCGGATTTCCACTACGGCCTAAATATGAAAGTCGCCGCCAGTCGCGTGGACACATATATCGATCAACAGAGACAACAGCTTGCATCATTGGCCGCGCAGCAGGCAACCATCGACAACTTTAGCGGCGCAGATAAAGCCAGTCTGGATAAGGGCGAAAACTCAGCTGCAAAATCTATCACCGATGCTGAAGCAATCTACTATGTAGATTCGTCAATCACTCGCCACAGTTCCAAACTGGGCTTTGCCGCCAAGCATATGCTGCGTCTCTCCCAGCAGGGAAAAGTCGTTGACCCGCGCGCTGTGAAAGTTGATAACCAGTGGAAAATTCTTTTTAGCCAGGCGGTTGTCGCCGACGATAAAATTATCGGCAACATTCTCGCCCAGCTGCCCACCAGCGGACTGCGCTTCGCCCTGGGCACCGTCGACAGCTCTCTGGGGCTGCTGCAACTGCAACAGATAAGCTCGCAAAATCGCACGGTTGTGGTTCTGGAAATAGGCGCTGGCGCCGATAGTAATCACCGCAGCGAAATATTCGACACGGTTAACCCGCTGTGGAAAGTAACCTTTGCTCCTTCCGCCACACTGCTAAAATCGATTGATAACGCCCTGCCACCGTTTGGCCTTTTTTATAGCAGTTTTGCTTTAACAATTTTAATTCTGCTGTATTTGATTATCAGATTGCGTCTTGGACGCCGTTCTCTGGCAGAGGCTATTGAATTAGAGAATGAACAGAGCAACCATCTTAACCAGCGCTGGGAGAAAACCTTAATTCAGCAGGGTGGTGAGGAGTCTCAGCTAGGTGGAAAGTTTCAGCGGGATAAGGAGCTTCAGCCCAATAAAGAGCTTCAGCCCAATAAAGAGCCTCAGCCAAATGAAGAATCTCAGCCCGCCAAAGAGGAACCCCCTCTAGACCTGGAAATTCAACCACCGGAAACCATCGCCCCCAGTGCAAAGAGCCCAATAATCGAACTTAAGGAAACCCCATCGGCACTCGAGCAGCAGCTAATGGAGAGCCTGCAATCTGCCGCGACCGATACAGCAGTCACCAGCAATATTCCAGATGTGGTCTTCCGCGACTACGATATTCGCGGTATCGCCGGCGCAGAAATTACTGCCGATTTTGCCCAGCGCCTCGGCAAGGGCGTGGGAACCCTGCTGCGCCGCAATGGGGAAGAGAGCATTTATATTGGGCGCGATGCCCGACTCAGTTCGCCAGAACTGGCCGCTGCACTGCAGGCAGGCCTGGTTTCCTGCGGAATCAATGTTGTGGATCTGGGTGAGATAACCACACCCTCACTCAACTTCGCTATCCACCATGGCGGCCACGCCAACAGCGGCATTATGGTTACCGCCAGTCACAACCCGGCCGCCTACAATGGCTTTAAGATTATTATTCAGCGCGAAGTCATTTCCGGTCAAACCCTGCAAATGCTTAAACCCATGTTGCGCGGCAATAACTTTGCCACGGGCGAGGGACGTTCAATCAGTGTCGATATTATCCCTGAATACGTCGCACATATTGTCGAGCAGAGCCTGATCAACACAACCTTTAAACTGGTTGTTGATGGCGCTAACAGTGTTCCCGGTCCAATTGCAGTGCAACTCTTCGACAGTCTCGGCTGTATGGCATTTCCACTGTACTGCAATGTTGATGGCTCATTTCCAAACCATGAACCCAATCCTGCGGACGAAAAAAATCTTGTCGATCTGCGCGAGCGAGTACAGGCAGAAAACGCAGATCTGGGATTGGCCTTTGATGGCGATGGTGATCGAGTAGTGGTTATATCCGCTCGCGGCAGAGTCGTTTGGCCAGACCAACTGATGATGATTTTTGCCCGTGATATACTCGCCCGCAAGCCTGGATCGGATATTATCTTCGATGTAAAAAGCAGCAAACGACTGCCCGAACTGATCCGTCGACACTCCGGAAGGCCGGTGATGTGCAAGACCGGTCACGCCCATGTAAGAAAACAGGTGCATGACAACAATGCACCGGTTGGTGGTGAATTTAGTGGTCATATATTTTTCAATGACCGCTGGAAAGGTTTTGATGACGGCCTTTATGCCGCAGTGCGATTGCTCGAAGTACTCAGCGATCTGGGACAGAGCCTCGATGAGATTTTAGATGAATTGCCAGGCAGTGTTTATACACCTGAGATTCTGATTCCTATCAGCGAAGGCGAAAAGTTTAACCTGATGCAGACGCTGGCCGCTGGCTGCCAATTTGCCCAGGCACAGTTGATTACAATTGATGGATTGAGAGTTGAATACAGCTTTGGCTGGGGCTTGATCAGAGCCTCAAATACCTCAGCAAACTTGACCCTGAGATTTGAAGCCGACAATGAGAGTGGCCTCGAACAGGTCAAACAGGAATTTCGCCGCGAACTGGCACCCTTTATAAATAACATAGAAGACTATATTTAATTATGTCCTTAAGTCGTAAAGAAGCAGAGACAACAGCGCAGGTTATCTCCCGCGCGCTCCCCTATATCCAGCGCTTTTCCGGAAAAACCGTGGTCGTCAAATACGGCGGTAATGCCATGGGGGATGACAGCCTCAAAGAGAGTTTTGCCCGAGATATAGTCCTGATGAAACTGGTTGGTATCAACCCGGTTGTTGTTCACGGCGGCGGCCCACAAATTGGCGAGCTGCTCGAGCGCCTGTCTATCGAATCCAAATTTATTGATGGTATGCGCGTCACCGACGGCAAAACCATGGATGTGGTTGAGATGGTACTGGGTGCCACGGTCAACAAAGAGATCGTCAATATGATCAGCGCCGCTGGCGGCAAAGCATTTGGTGTGACCGGTAAAGATGGCCAGTTAATCAAGGCCAAAAAGCTCGTGGTCTCGCACAAAACGCCAGAGATGGAAGTGCCGGAGATTATTGATATTGGTCATGTCGGCGAAGTCGCCTCGATCAATAAAAGCGTTATCGATATGCTAGTCAACAGCGGCTTTATTCCGGTTATCGCACCCATCGGTGTCGGCTCGGATGGCGCCTCTTACAATATTAATGCCGACCTGGTGGCTGGCAAAGTGGCCGAGGTGCTCAACGCAGAGAAGCTTATTCTGCTGACCAATGTTGCCGGCTTAAAGGATAAGAGTGGAGAGATTCTCACCGGCCTTACCACCACCCGTGTCAACGAACTGATCGCCGACGAAACAATTTACGGTGGCATGCTGCCAAAGATCCGCTGTGCTCTCGATGCGGTTAAATCCGGTGTTAGCACCGCCCATATTATTGACGGCCGTGTCGAACACGCGGTCATGCTGGAAATCTTTACCGACGAAGGTGTTGGTACACTAATAACAAATCAAGAGTCCGACATAGAGGAACTCAACTAATGGCTAAAAAACCCGGCACTCGCGCCCAGGAAATCCTTCAGGCTCTCGCCCGTATGCTTGAGAAATCAGGCGGCGGACGAATTACTACAGCGGCACTAGCAGCAGAACTCGGCGTTTCCGAAGCTGCTCTGTACCGACACTTCCCGAGTAAAACCCGAATGTATGAAGGGTTGATCGACTTTATCGAAGATACGGTTTTTGCCCGTGTACGCGGCATTATCAGCGACGAGCCCAACCCGGTAAATCAATGCTTTCGCATCCTCAGCCTGGTACTGGCCTTTGCCGAAAAGAACCCCGGTATCACGCGTATTTTGAACGGCGATGCCCTGACCGGTGAAACCGACCGTCTGCACGATCGCATCGCCCAGTTCTTCGATCGACTGGAGTCGCAGTTAAAGCAGATATTGCGCGAAGCGGAAGTTCGCGATGGTTTAAAACTTCAGGTGCCGGTTTCTACCGCTGCCAATCTAATGCTCTGCAGCGCCGATGGGAAAATCAGTCAATTTGTTCGCAGCCAATTTAAAACCGCACCGACCAAAGACTGGCAGGAACAGTGGCAGTTAGTCACTGCGGCAATGTTTGAATAGTACTGTTTTTAAAATCGAGAAACGGAAAAGGATAGTAGCTAGTTACTATCCTTTTTTATTGGGCCTTTTTTAATAGACGAAACCTGGCGATATACCCTTTATAGAGACGCTCGAGAGCGTTGAAATCCTCACGGCGCTGGGCCAGAGTATCGGTCAATTCAACTCGGGCATCCGCCAATATCTGCAACTGTTCAGATAAAGACTGCGGCACCGTCTCTCCACTGAGTTCGATATTTGCGGCATCAAAATAGATTTTATTTTCGCGGACGGCGAGCGCCGCCAGGTTATTTTCCAGCTGTTCAATCTCACGCATCAGCAGCTGCGCTTTGCGCGCTTTTAAAGACTGGATTTCATCGACAGTGCTAAAACTGCTGAGCAGATAATGGTCCTGCTTACTCTGATCACCGGAAAGCTCAGCGCCGCGATCCAGTGCTGAAACTATGCGCAGTAGCCGACCGGATTCATTGACCACTTCATAGTCATTAGTTGCCGCATCCGGCGGCGGGGTATCGGTGGTAACCAGCACCCCCTGCTGATTGTAATAACGGTAGAGCTCTGCTGCATCGAGCACCATCCATGGGCCAGTCAATACAATTAGCAATACCGTTTTTATCATACGCCGTACTCTTGCCTGTAACTTTCAATTGATGAGACCAGATCACCGCTCTCAGGCTTATCCTTGAGGTAGGTGAGAATATCGTCAATATCGACAATGCCCACCACTGGAATAGAAAATTGCTTTTCCACTTCCTGAATCGCTGACAGCTCAGACTTGCCCTTTTCCTTGCGATCCAAACCGATCACCACGCCAGCCGCTTTAGCGCCGGCCTGATCGACAATCTCCATCACTTCGCGAATCGCCGTTCCCGCAGTAATCACATCGTCAATAATTAATACGCGACCTTCAAGGGGTGCGCCGACCATATTGCCGCCCTCACCATGGTTTTTTGCTTCCTTTCTATTAAAGCAGTATGGCACATCGAGATCGTAGTGGTCGGCCAGCGCAACCGAAGTTGCCGCAGCCAATGTAATACCTTTGTAGGCGGGCCCAAAAAGAACGTCATACTCAATGCCTGACTCGACAATAGCCGCCGCATAACAGCGCCCTAACTCCGCCAGTGCGCGCCCGGTATAAAACTGCCCAGCATTAAAAAAGTACGGTGACACACGCCCGGATTTAAGGGTAAATTCACCAAACTTTAGCGCGCCACTGCGCAGGCCATTGTCGATAAACTGGGTTTTGTAATTGCTATCATTTGTCATAGTTTTAATCTTTATTGTTAGTGTTGCTTGTTTTGCTGACTGATTATTGGGCTAAGGCCATTTGCTGAACACGTACCAAATCGGCAATACCCTGCTTGGCGAGTTTTAGCATAGAGCTCAACTCTTCTTCGCTAAATGGCGCCGCTTCAGCAGTACCCTGAACTTCGATAAAGCCGCCATCGGCATTCATCACTACATTCATATCGGTTTCGGCATTTGAATCTTCGGGATAATCCAGATCTAACACTGGCGTGCCCTTATAGACACCCACCGACACCGAGGCAATCATGGTCAGCAGTGGATCATCGACAATCGCCTTCTTGCGCTGCAGGTGACGAATAGCATCAACCATTGCAACACAGGCACCGGTAATCGATGCAGTGCGAGTACCGCCATCCGCCTGGATAACATCGCAGTCGATATTGATCGTGTGTTCACCGAGCTTCTTCATATCCACCGCTGCTCTCAGGGAGCGGCCAATCAGGCGCTGAATTTCCTGAGTGCGGCCACTCTGCTTACCCCGCGCCGCTTCACGACCCATTCGACTACCCGTCGAACGTGGCAACATACCGTATTCTGCGGTTACCCAACCCTCGCCCTTGCCGCGCAAAAATCGCGGCACGCCCTGCTCGACACTGGCAGTACAGATAACTTTGGTATTACCAAACTCAACCAGCACAGAACCCTCTGCATGGCAGGTGAAATCACGGGTGATTTTGACTTGGCGAAGTTGTTCGGGACGGCGGCCACTGGGTCGAGACATAATTCTTTCCTATTAGGGATTAGTTAAAGCGCATGAAATAAAAAATCGCGCGAATTGTAGCAAATCTACCAACCCCATGACCGCCTTTGTTACCATGGCGCAATTAATTTTTTAACTGGAGATATTATGGCCCGCAGCATGACGGCATTTGCCCGCAATACCATTGATTTTAGCTGGGGTTCGATAACCTGCGAACTGCGCTCGGTTAACCACCGTTTTCTTGAAACCGGATTTCGACTGCCGGACAGTCTTCGCCAAATCGAAATGCCGCTGCGTGAAGTTGCCCGCAAAAAACTCAGTCGCGGCAAAATCGATTGTTCATTACAGCTGGCCTTTAACAACACTGACGCCAGTGTTGAAGCCGATATGCAATTGGCCAAACGCTATATTGATATCGCCGAAGAAATATCCGGCGAACTGAAGAATCCCGCCGCCATTTCGCCTCTGGATATCTTGCGCTGGCCGGGCATTTTGAAAGAACAGAATATAGATACAGATGCGCTGCTGGCTGCAGCTAAAGAAACCTTCTCGACAACCGTTGAGCAATTGCTTGAAGGCCGTCAGCGCGAGGGTGAAAAACTCGCCGAGATGATTGAACAGCGCCTTGTCGGCATTGAAGGCCAGGTAGTGATCGTGCGCGAAAACCTGCCCGGCATACTCGACGATCAACGCCAGCGTCTGCAGCAAAAACTCAGCGATCTTCAAGAACAGCTAGACAATGATCGTCTCGAGCAGGAGATGGTCATTATTGCCAACCGCACCGATGTCGACGAAGAGCTGGATCGTCTGGAAGCCCATATCAGCGAAATTCGCCGTGTATTGAGCAGCAAAGATTCCATTGGTCGACGCTTGGACTTTCTGATGCAGGAACTTAATCGTGAGGCCAACACTCTCGGCTCCAAGTCCATTGCCGGCGTTACCACCCAGGCCTCAGTGGAACTGAAAGTGCTTATTGAGCAGATGCGCGAACAGATTCAGAATATTGAATAGCCACTTTTCAGCCAAAAATCCTATATCTAATATGCTCAACAGAAAGTATGTGCTCACTTACTCCATTATCCTTTGTCTGGCCCTGTTCAGCGGCCAGGCATTGGCTTTTGGTGCGGATGGCCATCGCATAATTATTGGTATTGCCGAAAATCATCTCAGCAAAAAGACTGCCCGAGCGGTTGCATCTATCAGCACCGATCTGTCGGAATTAGCCCTGTGGCCGGATAAGATTCGCGGTATCCCGGCGTGGAGAAAATCCAAATACTGGCACTATATAAATGTTGCCGATCATGAACAGCTCAAAACCGCAAAGCGCAGTTCTAGGGGTGATGTACTCAGCGCACTCAATCACTCTTACTCGCAGCTTGCCGACTCTCAACTCTCCGCTCGCGAGCGCCTTGAGGCTCTGGGGTTTTTTATCCACTTTGCCGGGGATATTCACCAGCCACTGCATGTGGGGCGAAGAGATGATCGCGGCGGCAACAGCATTAAGATTAAATGGCCAAAAAGAACCAAACCCACAAACCTGCACTGGGTTTGGGACAGCGGCTTGCTCAGTATGGCCAAGCTGAGTGTCGAAGACTATATTGCCCAACTTGATGTGATCAGTGAGAAGCAGGTACAGCAATGGCAGCAGGACGATTTCCTGGACTGGGCTGAAGAATCAAAATTGCTGCGTTCACAGGTCTATGAATTTGGCCTTAAAACCCCTGCGGCCAATGTCGAGAAAAAGCCCTTCACCATGACTGCGGACTATATCAATCGCAACCAGCCAATTATTGAAAAACGCCTGCTGATGGCTGGTATCCGTCTCGCCGGTAAATTAAATCAACTTTTCGACCCGCAGAACGACGCCTCCACGCAAGAACAAATAGCCGCAAAAAAATAGCCGCGACAGGCACTGAGGTGTCTGGAATAATTTTTCCGCTGATGTAAACTGCCTATCTAACAGCAATCTCTTTGTAGCAATCTATCAACAGCGGATCAAACTTCATTATGGCAACAGGTATTCTCTTTATTATCTCCGCGCCCTCTGGCGCAGGGAAAACCAGTTTGGTCGGTGAACTTCTCAAGCGTATGGAGAATATCAAAGCCTCCATCTCACACACCACCAGAGACTGCCGTCCCGGCGAAGAAGATGGCATCAACTACCATTTTGTCAGCCGTGAAGACTTTATTGGTATGCTCGAGCAGAGTGCCTTTCTGGAACACGCCGAAGTGTTCGGCAACTTTTACGGCACCTCCCAGCACTGGGTTGAAGAAACTCTGGCCGCTGGTGAAGATGTGATTCTCGAAATCGACTGGCAGGGTGCAGCCCAGGTTCGTCAGCTGTTCCCTGAGAGCACCAGTATCTTTATCCTGCCGCCCTCAAAGCAGGCATTGCGCGAGCGACTCAATAATCGCGGCCAGGATGACAGCGCGGTTATCGAAAAGCGTATCGCTGCCGCCACCGAAGAGATGAGCCACTATGTCGAGGCTGACTTTATGGTGGTCAATGACGACTTTGAAGTCGCATTAAAGCAGTTGATGGCGATTGTTTCGGCACAGCACTGCCGCCTTCCAGTGGCCGGCCAGGAAGATCTGGTCTCGGATTTACTCTCCTAGCACTGACCTCTTATAAAGGTTAATTGTTGCAACTTTATTGTCGTAACCCCTCGCTTTAGGTAAACTGGGCGACTCAGCAACATTTCGTTGCGCAAATAGCTTAGATTTATAGGCTAATTTAGATTAAATTTTTTACCCTGGTGGATATAAAAAATGGCTCGCATTACTGTAGAAGATTGTTTGGATCACGTTGATAATCGCTTTGAACTGGTCATGGTTGGCTCCAAGCGCGCTCGCCAGATAGCTACCGAAGGTCGCCCTGCTCTGGTTCCAGAAGAGAATGATAAGCCCACGGTTATCGCCCTGCGCGAAATCGAAGAGGGTCTGGTTACTGCGGATATCCTCAATGAAGTTCGTCAAGACTATGAGATTGTCGATGCTGATGAGGCCGAAGAAGGCAGCGAAGCAACTGCTGCCGACGCAGGCTCAGAGGCAATTGTTGAAGCTTTAGAAGCCTCAGCAGCCCCTCAAGAGCCCTCAGCCTAAGGCTCAATAAGACCCGGGAGAGAGTTTTTTGGCGCTGCGCTTACTGTTAGATAAACTCTCTTTCTATCTCGATGCCAAAGAAGTTAGCCGCGTAGAGCGCGCCTACAAATTTGCCGAGAAATGCCACGAAGGCCAGATGCGCCAGAGTGGCGATGCCTATATTTCCCATCCCCTGGCCGTTGCCCATATCCTCGCCGATATGCGGATGGATCATGAGAGCCTGATGGCGGCCATGCTTCACGACGTTATTGAAGATACCGGCGTTACCAAAGGCCAGATAAGTCGTCGCTTTGGCCGCCCAGTCGCCGATCTGGTTGATGGGGTCAGTAAGCTCACCGAAATCGAGTTTGAATCAAAAGCCCAACAGCAGGCGGAAAGTTTCCAGAAAATGACTCTGGCGATGTCGCGGGATATTCGCGTGGTTCTGGTTAAGCTCGCCGACCGACTGCACAATATGCGCACCCTCGGGGTGTTAGCCCCGGCCAAACGTCGGCGCATCGCTCGCGAAACTCTCGATATTTATGCCCCAATTGCCCAGCGTCTGGGTATCAACGATATTCGTCTCGAGCTCGAAGACCTCGGCTTTGCCGCCATGTACCCGCTGCGCCACCGGCGTCTGCGCGAAGCCATGAAGGCAGCCAAAAAGAATCGCAAAGAAGTTGTCACCGAAATTCATCAGGCGATTGAAATACGCCTGGATAAAGAAGACTTAGAAGGCACAGTTAAGAGCCGCGAAAAGCATCTCTGGAGCATCTATCGCAAGATGCGCGAAAAGCATCGCTCGTTCCGTGACATTATGGATGTATTCGCCTTCCGCCTGATCGTTAACAGTGTTGATGACTGCTACCGAATACTCGGCATGATGCACAATCTTTTCAAGCCGGTGCCCGGCGAATTTAAAGACTATATCGCCATCCCCAAAGCCAACGGCTACCAGTCCCTGCACACGGTATTAGTGGGTATGCATGGTGTGGTTATCGAAGTGCAGATACGCACCGTCGAGATGGAAGCCATGGCCAGCTACGGCATCGCCGCTCACTGGGAATACAAGACTGGCGGTCAGAGTGGTGACGTCAATCAGCGCCGCGCCGCCAGATGGGTTCAGGGCCTGCTCGATATGCAGCTGCAGGCAGGCGACTCTCTGGAATTTCTCGAGCATGTTAAGGCGGACCTATTCCCCGACGAAGTCTATGTGTTTACACCCAAGGGCAATATTGTCGAACTGCCCTCCGGCGCTACGCCTATCGATTTCGCCTACTCGGTGCATACCGGGCTTGGCAACAGCTGTATTGCCTGTCGTGTGGATGGGCAACTGACGCCGCTTTCCGAACAGTTACAAAGTGGCCAAAAAGTGGAAATTATTAGCGCCGAGGAAGCCCAGCCAAATCCAAACTGGCTAAACTTTGTAGTCACCGCAAAAGCGCGCAGTGCGATTCGCCACTTCCTTAAGCACCAGCAACACGATGAGTCTGTCGATCTCGGCAAGCGGCTGCTCGACCAGTCCCTCAGCCGTCTTGGAACCAGCTATAAGCAGCTTAAGAAATCACAGATCAAAGGCTTGCTCAAAGAGACCGGCGCCAAGACCTTTGAATATATTCTGCAGCAGATTGGCCTCGGCAATCGCGTGCCCTTTGCTGTGGCAAACCTGTTGGTTCCGGCAGCCAAACGCAAGCCCAGTGAAGAGAGCAAAAACTCGACACTCCCGGTTATGGTTGATGCCTCTGATGGTCTGCTGCTGCAATATGCCCGCTGCTGCCACCCGATACCAGGAGATCCTATCGTCGGCCACATCTCGCCGGGTAAAGGTCTGGTGATTCATCTGGAATCCTGCCGCAATCTTGCCGAAATTCGCAACAACCCAGAAAAGTGCATGCCGCTGGCCTGGTCAAATAATGTCAGCGGTGAGTTCCCGGTCGAGCTCAAAGTAGAGATCACGCCAGAGCGCGGTTTTATTGCTGCCCTGGCATCGCGAATGACCGAATCAGATGCCACTATTGAAAATATTAGCGTCGATGAAAAAGATGCCTTTACCAGTGTAGTCGACGTTGTACTGACCGTGCGCGACCGCATTCATCTGGCAGATATTCTCAGACGCATCCGCGGCTTGAAACATGTGCGCCGCATCCATCGCGTTAAAAATTAATGACCAATATGGGAGACTACCGTGACCAATAAAGCCGTAATTCATACCGACAACGCCCCCGCAGCCATAGGCACCTACTCGCAGGCAGTTAAGGTCAACAGCACTGTTTACCTCTCTGGACAGATTCCTCTCGATCCCCAGACAATGGAACTGATCGACGGTGATATCAAAGCCAATATTCGCCAGGTTTTCGACAACCTCAGCGCGGTCTGCCAAGCCTCCGGCGGCGATCTCAGCAATATAGTCAAACTGAATATCTTTCTCACCGACCTAAGCAACTTTACCGCGGTCAATGAGGTTATGGCAGAGTATTTTCAGCAGCCATTCCCGGCCCGCGCAGCAATTGGCGTGAATGAATTACCCAAGGGCGCGCAGGTAGAAATGGATGGGATCGTAGTAATCTAAAAAAGCTATTTAAAAGAAGCTATTCAGGCAAGGCATCAATTAAAGACTGATAACCTTCTTTATAACCCGGATAGATAAACTGATAGCCGGTCTCTAAAAGCCGCTGGTTGCTACAGCGGCGAATCGCCTTCTGCTCGACAATCTCATCCTGTAACTCAACCTTTAACTGCTGCGCCAACCAAATCCGTAAATCGTGCTGAGTCACTGGTGCACAGTCAGTCGCTATATAAAGACTGTCGAGCTTATCGCCATTTTCAAAGCAGCGAATCAAATGTGCCAACACCCCGGCGCAGTCATCACTGTGAATACGATTACTCCACTGCTCGGGCTGAGCCGGGCGACCTTTGCCGGCCATTATCTGTCCGAGCATCCGCGTACGGCCGGGGCCATATATACCGGAAAACCGAACAACAATCGAAGCGCAGGGCAGTGCGGATATATGCTCCTCTGCCTGCAACAACAACTTGCCGGAAAATGACAGCGGTGCTGTTACTGACTGCTCGTCGACCCAGGCACCCTGTCTATCGCCATAGACACTGGTACTGGAAACCCAGATTACCAGTCGCGGTTTATGCTCGGCGTTATTAATCGCCGATGCAATCGTTGCCGCACCATCCACATAAGATTTTTGGTAGGCCTCCGGGGTAAAGGTTCCTGGCGTCAATGTCACCACCAGCACATCAAAGCCCTCTGCCAGAACTTCTTGTAGACGATTGAGGTCGGTAAGGCTGCCGGCAATAGGCTTGATCGAATCCGGCAAATTTTGCGGATTGCGCTTAAGGCCGAAACAGTCAAACTGTGGTGCTAACTGCAAGCCGGTTCGGCAACCAATATCACCGCAGCCGGCCAATAAAATTTTCAAACGATGTTTCCCCGCTAATCTAATTTGGCTATGATTGTGCCATTCCAGAGGTTATCCAAATGACAATCAGCCTACTCTGCCAAGCGGCATCACCCGCATATCTGCGCCATTCTGGCACGGCTGCAAAGCCCTGTAACCTCAAATTTTCGCTTTTTACCTCTAGCCCCCTGGCTGTATACGGACTCTATGCAAGCCCTGCATAGTATCGACGTCGACAAGCTGCGCGGCGTTGGTCCCCAGCTTGCCGGGAAACTGCAAAAGCTCGGCCTGCACAGTATTCAGGATCTGCTTTTTCATCTGCCGCTGCGCTATATAGACCGCACAAAAATCACTGCTATTGGCGGCATCCAACCACTTACCGAGGTGGTTATTGAAGGCGAAATAAAAGCCTCTGATGTGGTCTTTGGTCGACGCCGCAGCCTGGTCTGCCGGATTCAGGATCACAGCGGGACTATCACATTGCGCTTCTTCCATTTTAATCAGGCACAGCAACAGAGCCTGCAGGCTGGAACCCAACTTCGCTGTTTTGGCGAGGTGCGGCGCGGCAAAGCAGGCCTGGAGATGTACCATCCAGAGTATCAGCATCTCAATCAGGCCAAACCGCCGGCACTGGCAGAAACCCTGACCCCGATCTATCCGGCAACCGAGGGCGTTACTCAACAGCGAATTCGCGATCTCTGCGCCCAGGCTCTGCAACGACTTGATACCCACCGACTTGAAGATCTGCTGTATGCAGATCTGGACAGTCCCAGACTGGCTTACTCTCTGGTCGATGCGGTGCGTCTATTGCACAACCCACCACCGGGAACTGCACTCAATCTGCTCGCAGAGGGAGAACATCCTGCCCAGCAGCGGCTCGCCGCTGAAGAGTTAGTCGCCCATCATTTAAGCCTGTTGCGATTGCGACAGAAGATTCAACAGCAAGGAGCTCCAGCACTGGTCCCCAATGAGGCCGCCAGTCAACGCTTCCTCGGGCAACTGCCATTTACACTGACCGCTGCACAGCAACGTGTTGCCACGGAAATCAGTGCCGATATCAGTCAGTCTCTGCCGATGCTGAGATTGGTCCAGGGCGATGTTGGCTCGGGCAAAACCGTGGTCGCGGCTCTCGCCGCTGTGCAGGCGATTGCCAGCGGTATGCAAGCCGCACTGATGGCGCCGACAGAAATACTCGCCGAACAGCACCGGGTTAATTTCGAGACATGGCTGAAACCACTGGGTATACGCATTGCCTGGCTAACCGGAAAACTCAAAGGCAAGGGCCGCGAAGTGCAACTGGCGGCTATTGCCGATGGCAGCGCGCAGATTATTATTGGCACCCATGCGCTGTTTCAAGAAGGCGTCGAATTCCATAATCTCGGCCTGACAATTATTGACGAGCAGCACCGCTTCGGCGTTCATCAGCGCTTGGCGCTGCGCAAGAAAGGCGCCAATCTTGACGCTGATACCGAGGGCCTAGGTTCCACCCCCCACCAGTTAATTATGACCGCAACACCTATTCCGCGAACGCTAGCGATGAGTGCCTATGCAGATCTCGACTGCTCGGTGATTGATGAGTTACCGCCCGGGCGCACACCGGTCGAAACTGTGGTGCTCAACAACCTTAGACGCAACGATGTAATTGAACGAGTACGCGCCTCCTGCACCAGCGGTCGTCAGGCCTACTGGGTATGCACGCTAATTGAAGAATCGGATGTGCTCGAAGCCCAGGCTGCCGAGGCAACCGCCCAAGAGCTGCAACTAATGCTCTCGGAGCTGTCTATCGGTTTGATTCACGGTCGCCTTAAGCCAAAAGAAAAAGTGCAGATTATGCAGGCCTTTAAAGACGGTGAGATCAACTTACTGGTCGCCACAACAGTTATTGAAGTGGGCGTTGATGTGCCCAATGCGAGCCTGATGATTATCGAGAACTCCGAGCGTCTCGGCCTCTCCCAACTCCATCAGCTGCGCGGCCGAGTGGGGCGCGGCAGTGAAAGCAGCCACTGTGTTCTGCTCTATCAACCGCCTATCTCTGGCAACAGTGCGGCGCGCCTGAAAATTATGCGCGAGACCAATGATGGCTTTAAGATCGCCGAGAAAGATCTAGAGATCCGCGGACCCGGTGAGGTGCTCGGCACCCGACAAACCGGCGATATGCAGTTTCATATTGCCGATCTGCAGAGAGATGCCCATATGCTGCCAGAGGTTAAGACCATCGCTCTGGCGCTTCTGCA